>Ga0255763_1000042_pt1 | contig 113724 bp, 75 predicted proteins | sample 041ome_2_FD_179963 | JGI IMG/M metagenome (GOLD analysis project Ga0255763, IMG submission 179963) | Coastal salt marsh microbial communities from the Groves Creek Marsh, Skidaway Island, Georgia - 041406US metaG (version 2) | ecosystem: Environmental > Aquatic > Marine > Intertidal zone > Salt...
TCCACGCGATTTCCAAAGTAGATATCGACAACATTTCGCTCACTCTGAAACTCCATTTCAACTCTCTCTCGCGAGATGATCTCTTAATCAAAGCTCTCGTCTCCGCATTCACTCCGTACAAAAACTTCACCTCGTTTCGATTCAATCTCGGCAAAATGTGCTCGAAACAAATATCGTCGTCATTCACGATCACATCCCACAGCAACGACACGTCTCTCTTCCCGATCCGTCGTTCCCACGGGCGCGTCGTCGACGACATGATGCCAACAATTTGCGCTCTCGTCCGTACAAAGAACGAGAAGTTGTTCACCAGCCGCGCGCGCGGAAAGAGATCTATGTGTGTATGTGTATATTTTTTTTCTCGCGAGATCTCGCATGTCATGTCACGTCACTTCTTCTTTTTTCAAAGTCTGGGGAAAAAACACGGAGCTCACTACTCGTCAAGTCGTCACAAAAAATGATGATGTTTTCGTCCTGCGCGTGTGCGCGCGAGGGGGGCGCGGCGTTTCTTCTCTCGTCGGCCTCCTCGACGAGGAGGAGGACGTCGTCGTCGTCGTCGTTTTCTGGCCCCCTCGATGGTCGTCGTCGTCTTCGTCGTCGTCGTCCGGGGGGTGGTTCTTTTTCCAAAACGTCCACCTCCGCGAAGACGAGCGATGAGAACTTTGTTCAACGCCAGCAGCGACGCGATGGAGAAGAAGAAGAAGAAGAAGAAGAAGAAGACGTGTTTTTAGCGGACGACGGCGAGTGGACGACCACCGAAACGACGACGAGGAGGAAAGAAGGAGAAAGAGGCGCGGCCGGGTCTCTGACAAAACCGACCGTGACATCGAAGACGACGCCGGAAGAACGAGGAAGCGCGACCGCGACACAAAAAACAAAGGAGAAGAAGAAGAAGATGGATAAAGAGTTGGAATACGAAAATTTGACGTGGGAGGAAATCATCGAGAGAGAATACGGTTTGGGCGTTGAATCGTACTCTTCGTCGTCGATGATGGCATCTTCTTCCACCTTTCGCGGTAGCAATAGCAGCAGCGGCAGATACGGAGAGAGCGATTACGATAACAGCAAGAAGAAGAAGCACGACGACGACTCGCGAGATTACTGGGAGACGCGGTCGCAACCGCTGCGATGCGTAGTCGTCGGCGTCGGGAAGAAAGGCGAGAAGAAAAGCGAGAAAAACGCAAACGCGACTTTCTCTGTGGACGATTCTTTGAGCGAGCTGGAGAGGTTGTGCGATGCGGCTGGGTTGGTGGTGGTAGGGAGAGTGACGCAGAATTTGAAAACGCCAAACGCGAGAACGTTTTTAGGAAGAGGGAAAATCAGCGAATTGAGAGAGGTGTGCGGCGTGGAAAGTCCGAACGTCGCGGAAGGGAAAAAGATGAAGTTGAATGGGAAAGGAGAATATGATTTCGACGACGACGACGACGACGACGAAGACGACGACGATGGGAGTTTTGATTGGGACGAAAGTGAAGACGAGGACGAGGAATGGGAGGAAGACGAGGACGACAGCTCTGGGAGTTTGTTTGAAATGTATTACAAGGACTACAGCGACGATGATTATTTCGACGACGAGGAGGAGGACGATGGAATCTTTACCTTCAAACGCAAACAATTTGCCGATTTAGTCGTTTTTGACGACGAATTAACCCCGAAGCAAGGCGTAAACATCGAGAAAGCCTTGGGCGACAAGCTCCGCGTCTGCGACAGAACGGCATTGATTTTGGACATCTTCTCTCAACGCGCGAGAACGGCCGAAGGCGCCATGCAAGTAGAAATCGGCCAATTAGAATACCAATTACCGAGAATCACTAAGTTATGGACGCACTTGGAGCGTCAATCTGGGAGTGGTAACGTAAAAGGTATGGGCGAGAAACAAATTGAAATCGATAAGCGTTTGTTGAAGGACAAAATCTCTCAGTTGAGAAAAAAATTGCGCGCCGTGAAAACGTCTCGCGATCAGAGACGAGACCAAAACAGAGATAAGAACGGAGCACCGATCGCACCGACTATTGCGTTAGCCGGTTATACCAACGCTGGAAAGTCAAGCTTGATGAATGCGTTATGCGGCGACGATCACGCCAGGGTTCAAGATGAACTCTTTCACACGCTCGACCCGCTCACGCGTCGATTAAACTTACCGTCTGGCGGGAACTGTCGCGTCGTCGATACGGTTGGATTCATTCAAAAGTTACCGACGCAACTCGTGGCTGCGTTTCGAGCGACGTTAGAGGAAGTCGCAGAGGCGAATTTAGTCTTGCACGTCATCGATATTTCGAGCGAGTTGGCCACGGCGCAGATGGCGGCGGTGGATGAAACCTTGGAAGTTTTGCTTCGCGAACGAAGCGAGAAAGATGGAGCCTCCGCGTTTGAAATGCCCACCCAAATTTCCGTTTGGAACAAACTGGACAACTTATCGGAGGACCAACGACAAGACGTCGAAGAGGCCGCGAAGAGAATCAACTCGGAGAACAAGAGTAACAAAGTCTTCATCGTCTCCGCTCGCACGGGCGAAGGTTTAGATGAATTGCGCAAGGGCTTAGAATCCGTCTTGGCGGAGAAAACTTTACGAAGAGTCGAACTTCGGGTTCCTTTCAGTGAGAGCGGTAAGTTGATTGGAGAATTCCGCAAGGTTGGAGTGGTTGAACGAGAAGAGTGGGACGAAGAGAATGCTTTGATCGTCGCGTTGGTGCCGATTTCCATGAGCGAAAGAGCCGACGTTGTCGGTTACTATTCTTCTTGGGTGTCCTCCTTCTCCGCGCCCCGATGATTTTAAAACGATGGTGGTTGTTGATGATGATGATGATGATGATGATGATGATGATGATACTGATGACAACGACAATCAGAAGAGAGTGTAAAATACTATTATATTAAGATGTACTTGCAATATTACATGCTACCTCCGCGCTATAAAAAATCCATCGCTCTACTAACACTCCGCTCTCTTTTTTTACTCCTCCACTCCACCGGAGGCGGCGAAGCCTCTCTCCGTCTTTCTCCTCGCCGCTCTCTCCTCCAATTTCCTCTCTCTCACTTTCTCGTTCACCGCTTCCGCGTCGAACACCCTCGCTTTCTTCAGCAACCCTCCCGCGCTCGCGTACAGTTCCCAAAACTTCGTCTTTGATTTCGGTCTCGTTTGCACCATCTTCACCACGTCTCCGGGCTTCAACCAATTCTGCTCGTTCCCTTTATAGTTCGCCTCGTGGTGCATCTTGTACTTTTTCCGTTTTCGTACGTATTTTTTCCATCTCGGGTGTTTCACCAACCGTTCGACGACCACGGAGACGGTCTTTTCCATCTTGGACGAGGAGACGACGCCGACGCGGGTTTGCGATTTCGCGGGTGGTTTCGCGCGCGGGAACGGGGTCACGCCGGAGACTTTGGCGAAAGCGGCGCCCATGGCGCGTTTGAACAAAAGAGACGACATGATGTTGTGTTTTTATAGATTGATATAATAAAACAGAGAGAGAGAGAGAGAGAGAGAAGAAAAAGAAACTAGTATTATAACGCTCAGCCCCGCGTCTCTCTCTCTCTCTCTCTCTCTCTCTCTCTCTTTTCTTTGTTGGGGTTGGTGCGTCGCCGGTCCGCGCGCGCGTGCTTCTTTTGTCTGAAGTTAAGTAAAGTAAGTTGGGGAAAAATTGCCCCGATTTTTTCGTCAAAGCAGAGCGTCTTTTATTATCCAAAGCGTTTTTCATAACACACGCACACGCACACGTAATCCACCACCACCCCAAGGAGGTCTCTCGCTGCCGTAGCGTTGTTGTTGTTCCTCGTGTCTCAGATTTTTAAGATGACAAAAGAAGAAGAAGGCAAAGAAGAACAAGAACAAGTGGTGACCCCGTGGGACGTCTCCGGCGGAGCCGATGGAAAAATCGATTACCAAAAACTGGTGAAAGAGTTTGGGTGCTCGGAAATCTCCGAAGAGTTAATCTCTCGAATCGAGAGGTGCACGAAGACGAAGGCGCATCCGTTTTTGCGGAGAGGGTTGTTTTTTGCGCACCGGGAGTTGGATGAAATCGTCACCGCGTACGAGAAAGGGGAAAAGTTTTATCTGTACACCGGGAGAGGGCCTTCGAGCGAGAGTTTACACTTGGGACATTTGGTGCCGTTTCAATTCACGAAGTGGCTGCAAGACGCGTTTAAAGTCCCGCTGGTGATTCAGCTGACGGACGACGAGAAGTTTTTGTGGAAGGATTTACAGCTGGAAGATTGCCGACGGTTGGCGAGAGAGAACGCGAAGGATATCGTCGCGTGCGGATTTAATCCAGAGACGACGTTTATATTCGCAGACGCGAGCTACATGTGCCCGAGTTTTTACGTGAACATGGTCAAGATTGCCAAGTGCGTGACGTTTAACCAGGCGAAAGGGATTTTTGGGTTTACCGGAGATTCGAACATTGGGCAGATTGGGTTCCCTCCCGTGCAAGCGGCGCCGAGTTTCCCGGATTGCTTTCCTCACATGTTTGGGATGAACAAGAAATCGTTGAAGTGTTTGATTCCGTGCGCGATTGATCAGGATCCGTACTTTAGAATGACGCGAGATGTATCGCATAGAATTGGCGGGTATAAGCCAGCGCTCGTGGAGAGTCGGTTTTTCCCGGCGTTGAAAGGCGAGAGCGGGAAGATGTCCGCGAGCGATCCGACGAGCGCCATTTACGTCACCGATACCGCGAAAGAGATTAAGAATAAGATTAACAAGCACGCGTTCAGTGGCGGCGGCGCGACGATCGAGGAACAAAGAGAGCACGGAGCGAATTTGGACGTGGATGTGCCGTGGAAGTGGTTGAACTTCTTCTTAGAAGACGACGAGAAATTGAAAGAGATAGGAGAGAAGTACGGAAGCGGAGAAATGTTAACCGGAGAGATTAAACAGATTTTAGTGGACGTGTTGACGCCGATGGTGGAGGAGCATCAGAAAAGAAGGGCGTTAGTGACGGACGAGGTTTTAGATTTATACTTCAACCCAAAGAAGACGCCGAAAGTGTTTTTAGATTTGTTTCGAGAGTACGAGGAGAAGGAGTTTGGTAAGTGGGAGAAAAAAGTAGCGGGGGATTCCGGCGACGACGACGACTTGTGCAAAGCGTTGGAAGAAAAAATGAAATTAGAAGGCGCGACAGAAAACGAGGAAGGGTGCGCGATTGGCGCACCGAAAAGCGAAGATTGGTTGCGAATACGCAAAGAGAGAATGCAACAAGATGCCCCGACGGAAGGTTCTAAATCAGCGCTCAAGAAAGCGGCGAAAATCAAAGCGGCGGCGGAGAAGAAAGCAGCGGAAAAAGCGGCCAAAGCCGCGGCGCGTGCGGCGAAAGAAGCCGCAGCAGCATAACGCACAACATAATATAAATATATATATATGCATAATTCACATATATATAATTCACTATAATATACAGCTCAGACATACAAACGCGCTCAAAACATAACTACGCGGATATTTGACTTTTCTCAGATGTTACACTCGCCCTCCGTCGCCTCCGCGCAAGACTTCTCTTCCACGCGCATCTTCCTCGCCTTCAACACGTCTCCCAAGCTCGGTCGTCCGGTTATTTCCAATCGATACTTCGCCCAAACGTCGTACACTTTGTTCGCCGCGTTCAACAACGCCGGGACTTTCGTAAAACTATACACCCAACCCAATCCTACGCACGAGTACGCCTTCTCGAATACCTCCACTCCAGTCATAATCTCGCCTTTATAAATTCCATGGATAGTCGCCATCCCGGTTTCGTAATCGATCCCGCCGTTCTCCTCCGCGGAATACGAAGGATCCGCCAAGTCGACGAAATTAATCAATCCTTTCTCGTTCCTAGACTTCAAAAAGTCCACCTCTCTGACGCACAGCGGGCACTCGCCGTCGAACAAAAGTTTCAAGTCGTACATTTTTGTCGACGACGACGACGACGAAGATGAAGAAGACATCGCGCGCAACGATGAAACGCGACGATAAACAGGTGCGGTGCGAGAAGGAGGAGGAGAATAATAAAACGTCGTCTTCTTCTTCGCGGCGAGCGACGTCCACGCTCGAGAAGTCGTCGTGGAAGTCGTCGTCGTCGCAGTCGCTCTGCCGAGCGCGTGTCGTAACGCCTTGTGCATGTCTCTTTTTTTTTTTTGACGAGAGACGACGACGACGTCGTTTTTCGACCACGAAAAAGTAAAAAAGAAAGATTGAAGATTGAAACCCTAAATATATTGGTGGGGAAAAATTTCCTTTTTCCAAAACTCTTGTCTTTACTTGGGAAGAGAAGAATTGCGCGATCGAACGCGCGCGCGCGTTCAGAGAGAAGAAGCGTAAAAAAAAATGACGGCACCGCGTCGACGAGAACAACGAGATTCTTCGACGACGACAGCGACGCTCGTCCAACCGACCAAAATATCAGATTTGCGCCCCGGTTGGATCGGAGACGCGTATTTTCGAGCGCTCGTTGAGGTGAATTCATCAGCGGACGAAAAAGAGGAATCTTCGACAACAGCGGTGAAACAACAACAGAAAGAGTTCTTGGTCGGCGACGCGTCGGCGAAGATTACGTTTAGATGTAGCGATAAGAGAGAAGGTTTGTTCTTTTGTCGCGTTCTTCTTCTTCTCTCTCTCTCTCTCTCTCTGTCTCTCTCTCTCTCTCTTTTAATTCGTTCCGCACTTTTTGGAAATGCGCGATCGATTTGATTTGATTTTTGTGCAACAACAACGCACCACGACCGGGCGAAAGAGGGGTGTGAGATATTTATTTTCAACTGCTGTTCTTTATCATCTCACACGTTTCCTCCACACAATCACACAAACACAGCCGAAACGCTAAAACCAAACGAAATATACCACCTGAAAAGCGGGAAAATAGAAATGATCAGAGGTCAAATGCGACTGATGACGGATAGGAAGACGAACGATAAGAGCGCGGTGGCGCCCGTCGCGCGCCACGGCGAAGTCTCGCTTTTGCCGCCCGAGGCGGACGTGCCAAAGGCGAAGGATTGCGGCGCGATGGATTTGAGCGTGTTGTTTTTCGAGAGGATTCAATGATATGTTTGTGTTGTCTTGGTGCGTGTTGACTTTCTTTGCGCGACTGCTATGCTGTATCCGCTGCTTTATCGATGAGTCGTGTGTAATACTATTATAATAATATCCAACCGCTGTGTTGTCATCGCCGTTGTTTTCGTCGTCGTCGTCCTCTTCTTCTTCTCCATTCTTCAAACTTTTTATGACAACAAAAAAAAAATGAGCCATCATCACGCGTCCTTCATCCAAGAACCGGGAGGTCAGATAGAACGATACGTCCCGCCGGAACCGTTTTGCGTCGTCTTCATCAAGCGCTCCTTTCCAATACCGTCGAGCCAATTTCAACGCGCAGACGCCACGCATTGGACGTTAAATTTATCCAACTTTGTCGGCACGGGATACTCGGAGATTAAAGAGTGCTGCTTGTGCGTCAACGGAGCGAACGGTACGTGAGAGAGAGAAAAAGAAAAAGAATCGCTTTGTTTGTCGAGACTTTTTTGGTTCTTCTTCTTGTTTCTGTCGTCGTCCAAAGCGACGACGACGACGGCTTCAGGTGAAATCGAAACCGGTTTCCATTCGTTTCCAATTTCTTCTTTTCTTCTCTCGTTAGAAAATACGCGCGCTTTCTGACATTTTTTTTCTTTACTTAATGATACTTTAAATCATTGCACAAACACAGTTCTGGATCAGTCGACGGCACTCGCGTTGTACGTGAAAGGAAGCGAACGACCGGGGATGCACGAGAGCGAGAATAACAATTTATGGGAATACCGAGGGTGCGTGACGTTATCGGAACCGTCGAACACGTTCAACTTGACGTGGCCAATCGACCCGCGCACGGGCGCTTTTTACGAAGACGCGTCGATTGGCGTTTCCTTGGAACCGCTCGATGAGTGCCTTTCAAAAGACGCGAAGATTAGCGGGAGTAAAGAGTTGTTCGCGCAGCGCGTCGCTTTAGATTTGTGGAACTTTTTGAAGAGCTTTACCACCGGAAACGAGACGGAACACTTGGTCGTTCCGAGGAACGTCTTCGATAACTGGTTCGTCAAGTTTACGACCAAGTTCAGACGAGATCCAGATTTTCTAACCAGGAACCAAAACGTCGTTTGATGAAAGAAAAAGACGACTCTAGGAAAACGAGGTAGTTTATTGAGTAGTATTTGTAGCCGTAAGTAGCGCTCGCGAATGTAATATAGTAAATCAGTAGTAATAGTCACGTCACGATTTTAAAATCATTTTTCGAAAGTTGTCACACCAACGTCGCGCAGCACACACAGTTCTCTCTCTCTCTCTCTCTCTCTCTCTCTCTCTCTCTCTTAAAAACACGCGCGCAAATATGCCTAAAGCTATCATCTCCCCGTCTTTACTGGCGTGCGATTTCGCCAACATGCAATCGGAATCCGAGAAAGTCCTCTCCCTCGGTGCCGATTGGTTGCACTTGGACGTGATGGATGGACATTTCGTCCCGAACCTTTCGTTCGGCGCTCCAGTCATCGAAAGCTTGAACAAACACTTCCCGAACGCGTATTTCGACGTCCACTTGATGGTGACGAATCCGAAAGAATACATAGAACCGATGAAAAAAGCTGGGTGCGACATGTTTACGTTTCACATCGAAACGTGCGCCAACATCGACGAGGCCATCGGCTTGTGCGAAGCCATCAAAAAAGTAGGCATGAAAGTTGGCGTCGCGATGAAACCGAAAACGAGCGCGGAGGCGGTGTACGCGCTCGCGGATGAGAATTTCGTGGACATGCTCTTAGTGATGACCGTAGAACCTGGATTTGGAGGGCAAAAGTTTAACCCAGAGATGATGCCGAAAGTGAAACAGTTGCGCGAGAAGTATCCGGAGATGGATATTCAAGTCGACGGCGGTTTGAGCGCTTCGACCATCGAAGCGGCTGCGAGCGCGGGCGCAAACGTCATCGTCGCCGGGAGTTCTGTGTTTGGCGCGGAGGACGTGAAAGGTGCCATGGACGTGTTGAGGCAAGCCGTGGATGCCGCCGCCGCTTAATACTAAAGGGGAAAAGCTTTATTACTAGTTTCAATTATTCAATATCATAACGCATACGTATTATTAGCGCGAATCAATCTCTTCACTAATATAACACACAAAACACACACGACGAAAAGATGTTGCGAAGAGCCGCGATGAGCGCCGTCGCCTCGACGTCGAAGAGATGCGCGCCTTTTTCTTTTCAGCCCTTATATTCTACTCGCGGCGGCGTCGGACGACAACAACCAGCGAGACGCGATGTTTCCTCCTCCACTTCTTCGGGAAACAAGAACGCAACGAACAACAACAATAACGGCGAAGAGATGCCGGAACTCACCGCGTTCGACGCGGTCGGAGGATTACTCAAAGCATCCACCGGAGGGATCGCGGTGTTTGGATTAGGCGCGGTTGGGGTCATAGGCGTCGCCTCGTTCGCCGCGAACGTCTCGAAACAGTTCATCGCGGACGGCGGAGGAGGGAAAGAGAAAACGAAACGGGAGCTGCTGTTGGACGAGTTGAACGAGTTGAAAGCGGAGGAGGACACCTGGGGGAACCGCAGACGACAGAGGAAGATTAAAGGCGAGCTGAAGAAGCTCGTGGACGAGATGTAAAGTAGGAAGTAATGTTTTGTTAGTGCGCTAATATGCTACTATTATATCATTGTGTGTTACTAATCGCTGCTTTTGGTATCGTTGACGTTTTCGTCTTTGCTTTCGTCTTTGCTTTCGTCTTTGCTTTCGACGGGTTCTCGCGCTTCCTCTCCTGCCGGAGCTGCCGTTTCCTTCTTTTCTTCGCCGTTGGTACCACTGGTGCCACTCTTTGTAGGCGTGGGCGATTTTGTTGGCGTTTGAGATTCGGCTTCAGCTGCCATCGCTTTCTTTTTCGCTTTCAAGAGTTTCGCTTCGTCGGACAGACGCGCGTCGTTGTGTTTGATCGACTCCGCGACGACTTCGGCCAACTCTTTCAACTCGCGACCGATAATTTCCGAGTCAAATTTACCAGCTATGCCGTGCAAACACTCTTGCAACGCGTCGCAATCTGCTTTGACGTGTCTTTCGACGGTACCGCCGACCGATTTCCTTTCTTGCCAAACCGTTCTTAAGGAGGAGGCTAACTTGGAGTCAAACTCTAAAGCGACCACGCCGAGGACGCTGTTTTGGTCATTCTCTTCAAACATGCTGCGAACGACTTTGGACAGCGTCCCGAGCTCTTTCATCAAACCTTTACTGAATTGAGAAGCTTCCTTGTCGAAATCTTCGATCGGTTCGTTTTCCCAGGCTTTGGCGAGTTGCGGTAACCCACCGCGATGGAATCGCAAGCGTTCTCGAATGATTTCGATGAGCTTCAGATGGATGCGCTCACAGTGCGTTTCGAAATCGCGTCCGACTTTGTCGAGATTCGCAAAGGCTAGTTTACGCCTCGCGTCTTCGTTACCGCTCGATGGTGGTTTGCCTTCGACCGCCGCTGCCGCAAGGTTATCGCTACTGCTACCAAACTTTGTCGTCGTAATGTCTGAAAGTCTCGCTTTCAAAACTGGCGCGAGTGACTGAAACAATCGGAGCGATTGTTGAGTCACCGATAGATGTTTCGCTGTGATGGATCTCAAATTTGCGCCTTGCATGGCTTGCGCGCCAAGAACTAGCACGCAGGCACCATCGTTGAACGCACCAAGTAATTCAGCGACGCGACGAGCGACATCTGCAGATAAATCGGGAATACTTTCTGCGATATCGCTGTAATCGTTCAGCGTGCGAATGAGCATCAATGCCGTCGTCGTGGCAACGTGTTCGATATTTGTATTCTTGTCTATGATTTTTGTCGGTAGCGGTTGGTTCTTATCGCTTTCACTAGGGGTGGCGGCGTTGCTATCCTTACTTTTATCCTCTTCCGTTGAAGATGCCACCGCGGACAATCGATCCAAAAGCTCTTGAAAATGTGCCGGCACCGTTGCTTGCGACCAACTCTCTTGCTCTAAAAGCGTCTTTAATTTGTCCAACTCGGCGGCATGTTTTACGTTCAAGAACAAGCGCGCTTGCGAATGCACCTGCGACCTTAACGCTACGCATCGTTTCCCATTTTTCCTGTTTGCATTCTCCGCGAGGCGAATGAACGCATCCGAAGCTTTCGTTATTTTCGTGAACGAAGTCGCATCGAGTTTTGCGTTGACGTGCTTGCGGCAACTCAGAAGTCTGGCGAAAACCATCGAGCCACCATCGATGATTGAGTTGGATGATTCGCGGATGGCAGAAACGACTTTGGAAATGCCATCTCTCGAAAACCGCTCGTTTGCTTCATCGCGAGCTTCTTTCCGGATGAGATCCATAGAAAATTTTGGAGACTGTGCACTCTTCGGCGTTTCCACGTCGCCAACGTTTTCGCTCGCATTTTCATCATCGAATGCGTTAACTGAAGAGGTGAACATCGACATCAAAACGTCTCGAATTATCTCGGAACGCTTAAAATGTAAGCGCGACATTATTTTGGTCACGGCATCGAGCGTTCGGATGTAGTTCTCAGAGGAACAATGTTGAAGCGCAAAATAAATATCCTCCATGTTACCGTCGTCCGCGTCGTTTTTATTTTCATTGGCAGCGGTGTTGTTGACTTTTGAAGGGGTGTTGTTGTTGGTTCTACCACCCGTACCCGCGACAACTTTTTCGCACACGCGTTCGACGTCTCTTTTCAAATCGCGCAAGATTTCTCGCGAAACCGCGTAAATGGCGTCAACCGTTGGCACGACCGTACTCGATCTCAACAAGCCGCGGAGCGCCGGTATGATGGATTCCGACACACGATCGAACTCGTCTTTATCAAAGCTACCCTCGTTATCTTTTATCTGATCGTCGATACCATTCTTGACTACATTCGCGATTTCATCGTCGACTACGTTCGACTCGACTCGAGCTCGAGAACACAACTCCGCGGTGATCGCACCCGTGCATTTTCTCTTTGCGATCTCTAAATCTTTCGGAAGATGACTGAAACACGAAAAGACGTTTGATGTCGTCGTTCCCGCGTTACTTTTACCACTATTGCTATTCGTAATTTTCTTATCCGCAGAAGACATCGACGATTCTTTGTCTTCCTCTACTTCTGCTTCTTCGCTGTCCTTTTTCGTCGCCGCTTCTATCGCCCTTCTCAAACTTCTCTCGCACTCGTCGATCGCTTCTAAACACTCTGAATATTCTCCGGATTCTAACAGCACGTCCACGTCTAACTTTGTTTGCCGAATGTTTTCGATATCTTTCAAAGTTTCCGCCAATCTTAAAATGTTATCCCTCCTTCTCGACGTCTCTTTCACTTTCGCCGTGGAATGCGCCGCTCTTCTAAAACTCCTCCGATTATTCGTCCGCAAATCGACGACTGATTTCTTTGTCTCCTCTATCGTCTCCTGTAACTTTCTCGTTTTCGCCATGGCATCCAAAAACACCTCCGCGCGATCCCCAACTCGTTTCATAATCACGCTCTCTACCAGATCTGAGTAGTGCTCGAGCTGCTCTTGCGCCAACACCGCGCTATTCGCGACGTTGTCGTTGTCCGTGTTACTATTTTCTCCACTCTCTCCTAAATCGCTCGCTAAACAAGGTAAAATCTCCTCGAACGCTTCTCTGGACGTTAAATCAAACTCTTCTCGGAAGAAAATGGACGGCACCGAGCTCAAAAGTTGATTCTGTCTGTGCATTTGTTCCTCGAAGTCATCCGCCAACGCCGACCCGACCGACGACGACTTCGACACCGTTCCTCCTCCTCCTCCTCCTCCTCCTGCTTTAATATTATTACCATTCTTATTCTTCTTTGCCATCGCTCTCGTCGCCACGAATCTCGCGTACGACGTCCGTATCGCTCTCAAATACTTCTCAAAATCTGTCGGCGATACCTCCGGCAGCGTTTTCTTAATCACCCCGTGATTCTTCAACAGCGTCTGTTCGATGTGTTTCTCATCGAGTAAAAGTTTGCTCTCTTTTTCCATCGCGCTGCTGTTCTTGTTCCCGCCGCTTCTTCCTCCGTTGTTGCTGTTGTTGTTGTTGTTGTTGTTCGCGACGACCGCATCTTCGCTCGCGTACCCGAACAACGAGTACACCGCAGACGTCAACCCGAAATCGTAATAATAAGAATAATAAGAGTCCGAAGACGACGACGTCGTCGCGTCTCCGTCCGAAGAAGAGGAACAAAAAGGAGCGGCGTTCAAAACGCTCGTCAAATAGGACGTCTCCGCGACGAGAGACGCCACCCGTCGCTCCTCTTCGAAAGAATGAGCGGCGTCGTCGTCATCGCGAGGCGAAGAAGAAGAAGAAGAAGAAGAAGAATCGTCCTCTGCGTTCTTCTTCTTCTCCTCCTCCTCTTCTTCCTCCATGTCGTTTGTCCCTCTTCTTCTTCTTCTTCTTCTTCTTCTTCTTCTTCTTGTTTATACGACGTTAAAAAACAAAGCTTGCGTTTCTTCTACGAACTTTTTGTGTTGGAGAGAGAGAGAAAGAAAAAACGAGAAAAAAGAGAAGAAGAAGAAGCAAAAAAAGAAAAAAATTTTTTCGATTTTTTTTTTACCTCGAGAGAGAGAGAGAGAGAGAGAGAGAGACCAATTATTTCCCCAAGTACACGCAACCCACACTTTTATACACACAAAACACACGCAACGCGCACGCGCGCATAAAAGAGGGTCTCTCTCTCTCTCTCTTTAAAACCGATATTGTTCTTTGTCGCTCTGAGAGAGAGAAAGAGTCTGCGAGAGAGACAAAAGTTTATTACGTACGTAGAATCAGAAAAGAAGAGAAAAAAAATGTCAAACAGGCACGTCTCGAATCCCGAGGAGGACGGCTGGGAGAAGAGCGATTTCCCGGTCGTCTGTTCGGACTGCCTCGGACCGAACCCGTACGTGCGAATGCAGAAAGAAAATTACGGCGCGGAGTGCGCGATATCTGGACGACCGTTTACGGTTTTTCGGTGGCGACCTGGGCACGACGCGAGGTACAAGAAAACGGTCGTGTGTAAAGAAATCGCGCTGGCGAAGAACGTCTGCCAGGTGTGTTTGCTGGACTTGGAGTACGGGATTCCGGTGCAAGCGAGGGATGCGGCGCTGGGGGCGATTTCGGATATGGCGGTACCGAAGAGCGCGGTGAATGTGGAGTACGTGACGAAACAGATCGAGGAGAAATTGGAGGAAGACGCGACGGCGGACGTGACGGGGATGTTGGGCGGCGTCGCCGGGAACGCGGACGACGGGGTGGGAGGGAAAGCGGCGATTGTGAAGGACGCGATGGAACAGTTGACGCGCATGGCGAGGAAGAAGCCGTATTATCAAAAGAACAAGGCGCCTATTTGTACGTTTTGGTTGAAAGACGCGTGCACGCGAGCGGATTGTCCGTTTCGGCCTTGTAACGGAGACACGCACATGCCGGAGTTATCCGCCAACCCGAAGTTTAGGAAGCAGAATATTAAAGATCGGTATTACGGGACGAACGATCCAGTCGCCGAGGCGATGCTGGAAAGAGATCGGGAGAGGAAACCGAGTTGGAAAGCGCCGGAAGATCAAACGATCAAGACGTTTTACATAAGCGGCGTAGATGGGGAGAAGGTGCAAGAGGGAGATTTGAGAGGCGCGTTTTGCTCGCACGGGACTTTGAAAAAAGTCCACGTGATGAAAGAAAAGAAGTGCGCGTTTGTGACGTTCGCGGAGAGAGAAGCGGCGGAAGAAGCGGCGAAGCAAAAATGCGGCGCGCTCGGGTTTGAAATCAACGGCGTGAAGATGAAGTGCATGTGGGGGAAGTCCAAGAGCGAGAGTAAGAAGAAGAAGCAAGCGGGAGAGGAGATTAAAGAAAAGAAGGAAAATTTAACAGACGTAGAAAAATTAGAACAGATGCCTTTACCTACCGCGGGCGCGAAGAAGAAATACGCGAGCATGGACGCGAACGCGATGGGTGCCGCTGCGAAGTAAAACGAATGAGCATTTAGATACATATTATTATTTGTTCATATAGCAGCGTGTGTGTGCGTGTAATACTATTATAATACAACAAACAAACAACAAAATGTTTGCGATTCAATCGAGAGAGAGATTTCTTTTATTTAATCAACCACCCGGCGAGGCCGAAGAACGGTAAAAATCGATCGACGGCGGAGCAGTCAGGATCGACTTTCTTCGTAAAGTATATTTGCCACAAATAAAAAAGAACGATGTCGCACGTGAACGCGACAGAAACGCGATCCTCGTGTAAAGTTTGCACGTAGTAAGTCCATCGCTCGGCTAAGTCGCGCTCTTCGCCCGATGGAACGTATCCATTCGCAAAGTACCAAAGCGAATAGACGCCGACTAATAAACCGTACACGCCGAAACCTTTGCTGAGCAAGCCTTTTTTACCTTCTCTCCCTTCTCTCGTTTTCGCATTTTCGTTGATTACACCTGCGTCGTCGGACACGTACGCGGACGTTTCGTTTTCTTTTCTACTTTCGCCGATGCTCTTCGCTCTCGTGGCGAAATAGGGGAGCAAAGTCGCGTTCGTGAGAAACATGGAGATGGACCAAAACGTAGTCGTCTTCAACTCTCCGCCTTTCTCTTTACCTAATTTCGTTTTATCCATCAACAGCACCGGGAACAACATGAACACGAAAGCCTCGGCAAAGTTGAACACGCCTAGTGTTTCGGGTTGGACCGGGAAATCCGTCGCCAGTCCGGCGAAAGTGATGCCCGCTTCGTTCATGCCTTGCAAGATAAAGAAGAACTGAACCGAAGAGTTGATGACGTCTTGTAAACTCTCCGGCGTAATCGCCCATCCCGGGTATCCCGGAACTGGCGCGAAAGGCGGTGAGAGGAGTAAAACGTACCAATACGCAGCTGCCGCGGCCCATAATCCAGCAATCTCAACCGCGTTATCGCTGGAAGAAGATGTCATCGTCTCCTCCTTCGAACTCTTTACTACGTCGCCGTTATTATTCCTCTTTTTCTTCTCGGCTAAAATTTGTTCTTTCACCAACGGCGCGACGACCCGTATGATTGAAAACGAAGCCTCGCCTAACTTCATCGGCGACTCCACCACGTCTCTGGCATAAATCAGCTTCCCGCTCTCCTTCGAAATCTCGTAAAACGAAGCGCCTCTCGCGTTCGGAAACGGTTCTCCCGCGATTTCAACGTGCCACGTGCATCCAAACGTCAAACTCTCCGTCGCCGACGACGACGAAGACGTGCTTCTCTCGATGATAAAATCTAAATCGTCCGGTATTCCCGTGCAACTCTCCTCGAACAACTTTTTCACTCGCTCTTTCCCTCGAAACGGTTCCGGGAAGTTGAAATCTTCGTAGACGATGTCGTCGTCGACGAACGTCAGCGCTTTCGCGACGTCTCTTTTGTTGATGGCGTCGTACATTCCTCGCACGACTTCTTCAGCGGAGAGAACGCTTTTATCGTTGTCGTCGTTGATTTTTTCTGACGTCGCTGTCGCGGTTTCTTCCATCGCGCTGCTTCTCGTCTTTGCGCTCGTGCGCATCGACACGCCCTCGGCGGCGTCGGCGGCGTTCCTTCCTCTTCTTCGCTTCACTAATCGAAACGACGACGACGAAGTAGAAGTAGAAGAAGAAGAGTTGACGACGACGACACTCCTTCCATTAGTGCGGGCACACGTCGTGCTTCCAACCGCACGCACCGACGATCGCGACGACGACGACGACGAGAAGGAGGATGACGACGTCGTCGTCGTCGATCGATGCACCACCACCGCGCGCGACGAGAACAACATCGTGGTGTTTGTTTTGGATATTTTCGGAAATGTGACTTGTGACGTCAATCGTAAAGTGAAAAGATACAAAAAAAGGATGACGTTCTGAACTCTGTCTCGGCGTTTTTATCGTTCTCACGTGATGAAATCATTATGTTATTATTATTATTAAAACAATGCGTACGAAAAAATGGCATCATCACAAACCAGCCTTGGCGCATTCCTGGGTCAACTGAACCCAACTGTCCAACTTTTCCCCGCCTTTACCGGCTTTGTGCGCCTCTCTGCACATGGCGATGCCTTCCTCGACGGACGCGGCTTGCTCCGCCGCCGCCATGGCGACGCCGGCGTTCAAGATCAAAGTTTCCGCAACTGGACCGGTTTCACCGCCCAAAGCTTCGCGTAAAATCTTAGCGTTCAATTGCGCGTCACCACCGGCTAAGTCTTTCAATTCGCATTTTTTGATTCCCACTTTAGACGGCTCGAAGGTGTACGTTTTGACGCCGTCTTTGGAAACTTCCATGACGTCCGCCGGGCCGCACGGCGTCAACTCGTCCAAACCCATCGAGTGGACGATTAACGCTTTCTTCATTCCGAGACGCATGAAAGAATCCGCCATTAACTTTTGAATGCCCGTAGAGTAAACGCCAACTAACGCGTACTTGGAGTGCGCCGGGTTTAACATCGGGCCTAACAAATTGAACGCCGTTCTCACTTTTAACGATTTTCTGACTGGCGAAACTTTCGCCATCGCCGGGTGGAATCTCGGCGCAAACATGAAACCCATGCCGACTTCTTTCACGCACTTTTCGATCGCTTCCGGGCCAATCTCTACGGCCACGCCGAGCGCTTCCAAAACGTCCGCGGAGCCGCAGAGAGAAGACACGGAACGGCTTCCGTGTTTCGCCACCTTTGCGCCCGCCGCCGCGGCTAACACGCACGACCCGGTCGAAATGTTCACAGTCCCCGCGGAATCGCCGCCAGTACCAACAATATCCAAAACGTCATCCCCGGCGTTCACTTGCAACGCTCTCGACTGCATAGCTCGCGCTAACCCAGCCATTTCACTGCTCGTCTCCCCTTTCGCTCGCAACAGGACCAAAAAAGCAGCGATCTGATTTTCCGACGCATCCAACAACGCTTCCATCGCTTCAAACGCCTCGTCTTCGGACAAATCCTTCCCTTCGCACAAATTTTCAATCACTTTTTGTAAGTTTACTTCTTTCTGCGCCGCGTTAACGGTGTATGTTTTAATCGAGGAAGCAGCAGATGCTCGCAAAGGTGTCGTTCGTCTCGTTGGTCTTCTGATGGTTGATGATGATTTCTGTTGATTAAATTTTCTCGAGGAAGAGGACGACAACATCGTCGTCGTCGTCGTCGTCGCGATTGAGCTAGAAGACATGATGTGTTTATATATCGAGTGTGTGTGTGTGTGTTTTTGTGTACGCGCGCGCGGAGGGGGGAGGAGATGAGTCTCTTTTCCTTTCCTGTGTGTGCGAGGAGAAGGAGGAGGGAGCGTGAGATATATACTGTGAGGGAAGTGTGAATTATATCCAAACTTTTTGGAACAACAGACGAGACTCTCAGAGAGAGAGCAGAGCAGAGAGAGAAACGCACACGTCGCGCGGCTGCTTTTTGGTTTTTCTGTGCCGTGAGTTTTTTGTGTTTTTTTGTTTATGTTTTCCCATAACATAAGGAGACTTTGGGAAGAGGCCACTCCTCTCTGCCTTCCACTGTACCATACCGTATGGGCTTCCTTCCCCCTCGACGAGAAGAAGAGCTCTCTTCCTTTTTTTGCTTTTCCTGTTCGTCGAGAGTTCAAAAAAAAAAAAATGAAAGAGCAGCGCAGCAGATCCTCAAAATAGCGAGCGAGCAGCTTTTGCGGTTTTTGCGAGTGAAGAGCACACAAATATACGCACACACACACACACAGAAAGAAAGAGCGCTGACGTGTACCATATAATAATATAATTTAGATAAAGTAGGTTCTTGTGGTTTGGGTTTTCGTCGGAAATTAACACAAACAGTCATATATAGCAAAGAGGGAAAAAAAGAAGTTTTGTTGCGAATCGATTGAATTCGATTTGATTTTAGAGATACGCGAAAGAGACCAACATCATGAGTTTCGGCGGTTTTGGCGGCGGTGGGTTGCAGCAGCAGCAGCAGCAAACGCCGCAGATGGGCGGTTTCGGCGCCCCGAGTCCATCGGCCGGGCAACAACAAACGCAGCAACAAACGGCACCGCAAACGAACCCGAACAACGACATGCTCGTGCAGTCCTCTCCTCAAGACGGCATCACTTCGTTAAAGTGGTCGCCGACGGGGAATTTCTTGGTCGCCACCGGGTGGGATAACAAGGTTTTGTGTTACGACGTGCAACCGAACGGGCAAGCGTTGCCGAAAGCGGCGATGGAGGCTCACGAGGCGCCGGTGATGGCGTCGGTGTGGAGCCCGGACGGAAGCGCGGTGTTTAGCGGCGGGTGCGATAACCAGGCAAAGAAGTGGGATTTAGGTTCGAATCAAACAACACAGGTAGCGCAGCACGATGGACCGATCAGGCACATGGCGTGGATTCCGCAGCATAACATTTTGTGCACCGGAAGTTGGGATAAGACGTTGAAGTATTGGGATACGAGACAGCCGAATCCGGTGAGCGTGGCGCAATTGCCGGAGAGGTGTTACGCTTTAGACGTGAAACAGAATTTATTGGTGTGTGGGACTGCGGAGAGGCACATATTGGTATATAACATGCAGAATCCGACGCAGCCGTATAAGCAGTTGTATTCGCCGTTGAAATATCAGACGAGATGCATTGCGGCTTTTCCCGACCAGAGCGGGTATTTGATCGGGTCCATCGAAGGGAGAGTAGCGGTGCAACACGTGGAGGATAACATGAAATCGTCGAATTTTACGTTTAAATGTCATCGAGAACAGAACGACATATACGCGGTGAACTCTATTTCGTTCCACCCGACGTTTGGGACGTTTGTTACCGCCGGTGCGGACGGGAATTACAACTTTTGGGATAAAGATTCCAAGCAAAGGTTGAAGGCGATGCAAAAAATAAGTTGTCCAATTTCCTGCGGCGATTTCAACAGAGACGGGACGATTTACGCCTACGCGGCGAGCTACGAGTGGAGTAAAGGTGGCGATAATCCAATGGCTAACCAGCCGAATAACATCTATTTACACTCGGTGGCAGAAACGGAGGTGAAACCGAGACAAAAGAGTAGTCTCGGCAGACGCTAAAAAATAGAATCCGTCTCATCAGCTGCCCCTCTAACTGAACGCACATAATAAAATTAATTATAATGGAACAACTTTTGTACTACAATTCTTTTTTAAAGCGATGCGACGTGTATATATTCTCTCTCTCTCTCTCTCTTTTCTTTTCTATCGATGTAAAACGCCGCCATCGATACCATCGAAGCGGTCTTCCGCGACGGCCAATTCACCACCAAACGCGCACGCTTCGATGACTAGATGCTTCAAATTGTCCAACGTCATTTCCATCGTTTCAATCTCAAAATAGGACGTCTGCAATCGAGCATCCGTTTCCTCCTCTTCATCGTCGTTGTCGTCGTTTGCATTTCGTTGTTGATTTTTACCGTATTCATTTTTCGATAACGCCCGTTTCGTGCTCGTTTTAGTGATCAATAACTCGAGTTCACGCATGCGTTCAGAAAGTTCGTTTGAGTTTGACGCTTGCGCTCCGAACAATGCCTCCACGTGTCTCTCCAAAGCACCTCTAGCTTCGGTGGATTCAATACGCGCTGCGCGAGCGCGAACTTCCGGATCCAATGACTCGATATACGCTTTGAACGAATGCAATTGAGGCTCAACGCACGTTCGAGTTCCGGCGGCTTCATCGACGATGCAAAATTCGTCATTTCTGCTGTTGGCTTCAACTTTACCGTGAGCGAGGTCGTTTTCACGTTTACGTAATCGAGGTCGCGCGCGAAAGTTGAGCGTTTTCTTCAAACCGTTGTTGTTAGACGTCGGTGCGATCGATTCTGTTTTCTTCTTGTTGTGTTTATCTTCTTCTCCATTTTTTTCTTCTTTTACCAAAGCCGTCGTCTTCTCGGAAAACAACCGCTCGACCTTATATCTCTTTTCCACGCGTCGTAAAAAGTACCCGTACGCCGCCGATCTCTGGTACACGTGCGCCAACACGACTTTTGGAATGTACTTTTCGAAATTCTCGGGATTCAATCCACCGTTCGTGGAAACGTTGCTCAAAACGCCAATCAAATGTTTGTTCAAAATATCCTCCGACCCGGGCGGTAAAAACTGCGACGACAACACTTGGCATCTTTTCACCAACCCAGACCGTCTCAATCGCACGTTTTCAAAGTCATTCGTCAGCTCGACGCCTTTCATCGCTTTCTTCTTCGCAATGCACAAGTACAAAGCGTCCTCTACTTCCCGTTTCTTTCTCAACTGCGAAAACGCTCGATCCGAAAACACGTTTTTCACGCTGGCGAAGTCTTCCTCCTCCTCCTCTTCCGCGTCGCCAAAGTCAGACGCCGACGTCGACGGATGATTGTTTTTCTTCGTCGTCGGACTGCTCCCAGCCGGTCTGCTCAAACTTCCATTTATTTCTTTGGTGTTTCGGGCGGATGAACCGCTCGAGGAGGACGATTGAGAAGAAGAAGAAGAAGAAGAAAAAGTAGGATTTTTCTCCTCTTCTTCTTCTTCTTCTTCCAAAGCCCACTCTCGCAACTGCTCGTCCAACGCCTCCTCGAACGCGTTCGGGTCGCGCTCTAAGATTTTCCTCAGGTGCGTCCCGACCGCGCTGGACGGTTCCAGCGGGGACAGCTGGAACTCAGAAGCCGTCGCCGCCTTCTTTTCCTCTTCTTCTTCTCTTCTTCCTTCTTCGGTTCTTCGATCGGAAGAGGAACCGCTCGAGGCGGCGGCGGCGGCGGCGACCGGAAGAAGCGTTCCGCGTTTCGCGCGACGGCGATGACTGTTGCTGACCTGTCGCGAATTCATCATCGTCCCCATCGTCCCAGAAGAGTAAGTCTTTATCATCATCATCTTCTTCGCATCCGCTTTAAAACCTCGCCGATGATGATACGAGATGGATGATGAAGAACGACGCGTGAAACTACCGACGGTAGTCGCGCGCTGGGTCGCCATTTCTTTTTTGTATCGGACGATGTGATGGATACTTCTATAAATCGCGCTTTTTTAACCCCCCTCTCTTCTCTCTTCTCTCTCTCTCTCTCCAATTGGATGGATTAAAAAAAAAAAAGTGAATGTGTTGTGGGTGTTGATTTTCAACTTTCACACGCAAGCGCTTTCGCCTCTTCAAAACGAAGGAAGAACGAAAGTTACGTGTATTTGAGTGTGTGAGGTTAACCCACAAACGCGCGATGTAAATGAAAACAGACGTTGAAATTGCGCGCGCGCGTCAAAGTGACGAAGAAGAAGAGAGAGGATTTCTTCTTTTCCCTTTTTTCTTCTTTTCCCCTGTTTTTTGCTCCCCCTTTTTTTTTGTTTTTTTTTCGCGGGAAAAAAAACACAAAAAAAATCTCTCACTCATCTCTCGAAAATCTCTCCAGTTTCCTCATTCTCGCCTTCTTCTTCTTCCAACGGCCCCCCACTTCACTCTTTCTACATTTTTTTGCACGCAAAAAGAAGGTGAACTCATTCATACATTCTTCACTCGTACGAGTATATTCAACAACAAAACATGTTGTCGTCTTCGACGCGCTGCTTTTTCACGACGCGCGCCGTCGCGTCTGGTACCGCTGCTCCTGGCGGATCTGGAGGCAATGGTGCATCTTCTTCTTCTTCTTCTCCGAAAAACGCCGCGCGTCGTCTTCTTCATCGGCAGAGAATGCGTTCCGGTGCCTCGTGCTCGTCGTCGTCATCTTCATCTTCATCGTCGTCTCGCGAGCGGCTCGGCGCGATCGAGGAAGACGACGATTTGAACGTTTCTTCTTCTTCTGTCGCGATTAATGATAAATGTTACGATTATGATGCGTCGTCATCCGCGACGACGAGACGCGCGGCGGTTTTTGGAGCAGCAGCGGCGGTCGCCGCTTTGAGCGCGACGACGGTGTTGGCACCTTCTCCTCCTCGGGCGGAAGCAGCCGCGACGTCTTTCGTGCCAAAAACGGCGACGAGAGCGAAGACGTCGTTGCAAAACGTCGTCGAGTTGACGCCGGAAAATTTTAAAGAGTACGTCTCCGCGGACGCGGAAAACCCAACCCCGAACGTGTTCGTGGAGTTTTACGCGCCTTGGTGCCCTTTTTGCCAAAAGTTGGAACCGATATGGAACGAGTTGCCGAACGAACTGAGGAAGTACGGGAACGAGACGACCATCGCAAGAATGAACGTGGATAAGTATACGGATTACGCGAGAGCGTACGGGGTGAGCGGTTTTCCGACGTTGATGTTATTTGAGGCTGGAAAACCAGTTGGAGCAAAGACTGGGTTGATTGATATGCAAACGGCGCTGAAGTACGCGGGAGTTTCGCAAGCTAAGTTGGGACTGCTCGCCGGGCCGGAGAAAGCTTTAGATAAGGTTTTAACGAAAGATCAGGTGGAAAACGCGAGGAAGGAGTTGGATATCGTGAGAAAGGAAGTATCAAATGGGTTAGGCGGTGAGTCTAGAGACAAAGCGCTGTCGGCGCTGAACGTTGTAGATGGCGTGTTCGTTAGTCAGCTGTGATTTTTTTTAATGCGTACGTATATGTGTATTTATTATCGCGATGTTTTTATTTATTAATGTTATCATTACTATTATGGTACACTTTCTTCTCCTTCTTACGTTCGTCGTAACGATCCTTCTTTTGGCAATAACGCAATAAACTCAACATGGCGCTTTGCGAGACGCCTTGAATTCTACCGGCGTGACCGAGCGTTTCCGGTCGAACGCTCGCGAGTTTCTCTTTGTCCTCGGCGGATAATCCAAACACTTCGTCGTAGTTTATATCTTCTGGAATGATCAAAGTTTCGTCCTTCTTCATGTCAGAGACGTCTTTGGATTGACGTTTGATGTAATTTTCGTAATACAATTCCGTCGAGGCGAGTTCTAAAGCCGAGGCATCTTTTTCGGCCACGTCTAAAAGCTCGCGTAAAGCAGTTTCAGTCTCGTTCTCTTCGTCGTAAATCTCGCCGTTCTCTTTCTTTGCTTTCGCGTTGGACACCATTTGAGAAAGCGCGTTTATGACTTTCCCAATCTCCTCGCCGCTTTGAATGACTTCTGCTGGAGAAATTAAACGTCCGTGTCGAGCGTCCGGACATCTCTTGCACCCCAACTGTATCCACTGCTTTGCCTGTTGTCGAAATCCCTTCGTATTTTTCAAAAGACGAATCGCTCTGTTGCTCGAATTTTCTCTCTCTGTGGCTAATTGATATCGCTCCTCGGAAACGAGTCCACATTCGCGACCGATCTTCGTCAATCGAATGTCCGCGTTGTCACTTCGAATCGATAAGCGGCGCTCCACCCGACTCGAAAACATTCTGTACGGTTCTGTTGCACCTCGGGTAGTCAAATCGTCCGCTAAGACGCCGAGGTAACTGGAGTCTCGAGACAATTCGAGCGGTGAATCGCGGTTGGCGGCGTTAGCGCCAGCTAAGACGCCTTGCGCGGCGGCTTCTTCGTATCCAGTAGTCCCGTTGATTTGTCCGGCGAGATATAATCCTTTGACTTTTTGAACCTCTAAAGTTCGTCTGAGCTCTCTGGGATCGACGTAATCGTATTCAACCGCGTATCCCGGGCGAAGCATTTCGACGTTTTCTAAACCAGGAATCGAACGAAGCATGTCCAACTGCGTCTCTTTCGGAAGTGAATTTGAAATACCAGCTGGATATATGATATCGCTCGTTAACCCTTCTGGCTCGAGCCACACAACGTGGTCGCGATTTGGAAATCGTCGGACTTTTGATTCAATCGATGGACAGTAGCGCGGACCAGTCGCAAGATTTTCATCCGCGTAATTTGGATGCGACATGATCATTCTTTCCGTCTCTGCGTTCGTGCTCGTGCTGTGACACGATACTTGCTCTTGCGACGGCATCCAAGGTGCTTTCGTTGACGATGACGATAAGTTATAAAACGAAAACGGTTCAGGAACATCGTCTCCTTTTTGCTCTTCGCACCGCGTAAAGTCAATGGAAGATTTTCTTAATCTCGGCGGCGTCCCGGTTCGTAATCTTCCCATTCTCAGATTTAACGCGTACAGCGAATCTGCTAACGACGATGAAGCCGTCGAGGCTAAATTATCTGCCCGTTCCGTGACGTTTGAAGATATCCTTCCTGCGTTGAACACTTTCTCGCCGCCTCCCAAGTGAAGGACGCCTCTCAGAAACGTCCCGGTCGTTATCACGACTGCTTTGGCAAGCACCGAAGTTCCGTCTTCCAATCGCACTCCTTTGCACGTTTTACTTGTATTACTGCTAGCGCTAGTGCTATTACTGCTATCTTTTCTCTCTTCTTCTTCTTCTTCTTCTTCTTCTCCTCCCTCGTCAATCAACAACCCGCTCACGCACGCGTCTACCACGGTGACGTTCGGCAACTCGCCCACTAACTTTTGCACGTGTTTCTTATACAACTCCCGATCCATCTGCGCGCGGACGCCCCGAACCGCTTTTCCTTTGCTCGAGTTTAGCACTCGAAATTGAATGCCGGATAAATCCGCGGCTTTTGCCATCAAACCGTCCAACGCGTCGATTTCTCGAACTAAAGTACCTTTGCCTAAACCACCGATGGATGGGTTGCACGACATTTCCCCGATGGATTTCACCGGTTGCGGAGTTATCAGCGCGACTCGACGGCCTCGACGGTTCGCGGCAGCCGCGGCTTCGGTTCCAGCGTGACCGCCTCCGACGACGACGACGTCGAATTCCTCGTCTTTACCGTTCGCTAAAGCAAGTGCGCGCAAGTTGTTCAGGAAGCGTTTGGTGATGTTGGTGGCGTCGAAGACGACGACTCGGTTGTCGTTCGTTAAAAGTTGTCGTCGTCTGCCTGTGAAGAAGGCGAGGGTTGAAGTCGCTCTTCTCATTTGGATGCCGAAGAATGCGAAGAAGAAGGCATGTTGATGTTAATGTTGTTGTTGTTGTTATTGCAGACGCGCGCGCGTGTGTGTGTGTGTGATGCGTTTGTTGGCGTACTATTAGTGCCGGTAAAGTTTTGTTGTGAATTTACAGTGTAGTTTTTCTATTTTCTCTCTCCCTCTCTCTCTCTCTCTCTCCTAAACGTAACTTTGCAGATAAGACGACCAGCGTTTGCGTCGATCCATTTCTCCTTCCCTATATAAATAGTTATACAAAAAGTATACAATCTATAACATTACGCGAATAAATGAAGACTTACGGCTTCTTGGAAGCTTTGATCCCCGCAATCGCGGCGGCGTAGTCCGGAGAGTTGAAGACGGCGGAACCCGCGACCAAGGCGTTGGCCCCGGCGTCGATGACCTTGTACGCGTTGGCCGGAGAGACGCCCCCGTCGACTTCAATCCACGGGTTGACGTTGTGCTTGTTGCACAAAGCCTTGATCTCTTGGATCTTTTGCACTTGCGATTCAATGAAGGATTGACCGCCGAAGCCCGGGTTGACGGACATGACCAAAATCAAGTCGACGATGTCGATGATGTACTCCAAGCACGTAATCGGGGTCCCCGGGTTCAACACGACGCCCGCTTTGCAACCCAAGTCCTTGATTTGACCGATAGTTCTGTGCAAGTGAATGGTACTCGCACCTTCAGCGTGAACGGAGATGATGTCAGAACCCGCCTTCGCAAAGTCTGCAACTCTCAACTCCGGTTCCACGATCATCAAGTGCGTATCCAAAACCTTGTCCGTGACCGGTCTCAAGGCATCAACAACCAACGGGCCAATGGTGATGTTCGGCACAAATCGACCGTCCATGACGTCGATGTGGATCCATTCCGCGCCGGCTTTGTCCACCGCAGCGACTTCCTCGCCGAGTTTCGCAAAGTTCGCCGACAAGATGGACGGGGAAACGATGACGGAATTCTTGTCGCACGCGTCGACTTTAGCGTTGGCGACGACTTGCAACGCGCCTCTCTTGGAAGACGTCGTCGGCTTGGCGGAGGTCACGCGCAAGGCTTGAGTGGTGTTGGCAACGGAGGAGAACATTTTTACTATTATGTGTGTGTGTGTGTGTGATATAAAAAGTGAAGAGTAAACGAGTGCGGGGGTTCTCGAGAGGAGAAGAAATCAGATATAACGAGATAAGGCTCTCGTTCGTTCTCTTCCACGACAAAGAGAGAAAAGAGGGAGATGAGGTGCCTTTTTTTCAGCAAAAAAAAACACGAGAGAGAGCAATTTTTTTCGCACACACGCACGCTAAAAGAACTCTCAAATTCTTCACACATAAAACAACAGAAGACACGGGTGTTCTTCTTCTCGATACATTTTTGTTCTAGCCACAAATATGTTTACTTTATCCACTTCCGCGACGGTTTCATCGGTAAGTCTTTCGCGTCTTCTGTCGCGCGCTCGGTGTCCGGGTCTTGGATTTTTCTTTTTCTTCGAGATTTTTTCTCTCTCTCCCTCGTAAAAGAAGAGGGAGAGTAAAACGTGGGTGAAAACCTGAAGAGGGGATGGGGAGAAAATGGGAAGATTTTTACGCGCGAAAGAGGCGAGTTGACGCTCGATGCGATGGGTCTCTCGCGCGTGAGTCGTGTAAAACGCCGACATAAAATCTTCTTTCTCGCGAATTTGAGCGCTTTCGTTTCGTTTGCCGTCCACCAGACCGCGAGGTTGACCGAAGATGAGCGCAGTTTTTGGGAGCGGTGACGGCTAAATTTTATCCGCGTTTTTTCGGAGACACCGTGTCTACCTCCTCTCTCGACAAAGAAAAAATCAGTTTCGGTTCTTCACGATACGCGCGCGTACTCACCGGTCGTTCTTCTTCTTCTTCTTCTTCTCTGTGAAAACACATAAACCAGGCGCGATTGAGCACGACGACTCCGCTTAGACGACAATCCCAACAACCGAAACGCGCCGCTGCCTTTACGGTTCGCGCTGCCGACGACGACAAAAAAGACGAAGCTGCGGATGAATTTACGGGTTTGAAATACACGAAGGCGTCTGAGTTTGCGAACATGTCCAACGAACAAATCTTGGAGGAAGTTGCGGCGACGAAGAAAATGTTGTACAAGTTGAGAATCAAGCAATCGACGAGAAAGGCGTTTAAGGGACATCACTTTGACATTTTGAGAAAAAAGGTTGCGCAGTTGTACACGGTTCGAAGACAAAGAGAGGTGGCGGAAGGTGTTTCCAAGAGAGACTCTAGAGAAATCATGAGACAAGAGAGAAAAACGAACATGTACATTTAAGAGAGAGAGAGAGAGAGAGAAGAATGATTCTTGCCATATACCTAATTAGTTAGCTTTATATTTGTTTTGATATCAAAATTAATTATTACACAGTAGTAGTATTATAAATCTAAGCCAAACGCTTTGACGGCGAAATCAGTCAAATCTCTCGTGATTAAAACTCCGCCGCTAATTAATAAGAAAAGCACGCCGGCACCGGTGATGGATTGCTCCGTCTCCTTCTGCATTTTCTTACCTCGAATAGCTTCGATGATTAATAGCAACAAAAATCCACCATCTAAAGCCGGCAACGGGAGCAAGTTGACGATGGCTAAGTTGATGTTTATAACCGCGCCAAACTGGAACAAGCCCGAGATATCTTTCCTGACAACCTCCGCACCGACGGCGACGATGGCTAACGGACCGGAAACTTGGTCTTTCGACTGACTGAAATTGGTAACTAACCCAGTCAGCGATTTGCCGACGAGATTGAACAACCTACCAAACTCTTTCGAGGCTAACTTGATGGAGTCTGCGGGACCTTTTGCCATTTTCTTGTACAACACCGAGTTTGCTTCTAATCTCGTGCCTACTCTCCCTTCTAAAGTCTTCGGTGTCTCGTCTGGAATTAAGTTCAACTTGACCATTTCACCTTTTCGACTGACGACGACGTCGAGTTCTTTATTCGCCGACGCTTTGATCTTGTTTACGACTTGACTGACCGTTTTCGCATCCGCCTCTAACTCTTCGCCGTCGATGCGCAAAATAATGTCTCCTCTTTTGAATCCAGCCGACTCTGCAGCGGAGGGCGAGACGAATCCTTTGACGATTACTCCTGGCGCGTATTTCGCGTACGTCAAACCAATAGTGTTCGCTTGCGCGAGTAAAATAGCAAACGCAAACACGCAATTGGCGATAATCCCCGCCGAAACGACAATCACTCGGTCTTTCACCGGTCTGTTTCGCAACAAATCCGGATCATCCGGCGGGTACGGACAGTCCTCGTCATCGTCCGGAAACGCGACAAATCCACCCAAAGGTATCGCTTTCAGAGAATATTCTACTTCTTTTCCTTGATAAGAAAACACGTTCGGTCCAAACCCAACTGCGAATTTGTTCACGTGTATGCCTTGCGTCCTCGCCGCGAGAAAGTGACCAGACTCGTGGACGAAAATGATAGTCGCCAGTACCGATAACGCTTGAATAACCGACCCTGGTCCTTCTAAATCAAAGTTTGGAGCAATCATGACACCCATTGGTAACATCATGAACGAGCTGAGCGCGAGTGGCGCGTTCATTTCAACGCGATCCATGAAAGACGTCGTCTGCGTCTTCTTTTTCGTTTGTATCCTTCCTTTCTCCGTATCTTCTTCCAAAATCTCGTCGTCTCGTCGTGAAAAAGACGAAGAGCACGACAAAGAGCTCGCCCGTCGCTCGCGGTCGGAAGACGCGAACGTCTTTAACGCGTTCTCCTCGTCGTCCGCGCACGAAAAGCACACCACCCCGCGCACGTCGTTCGTCTTTCTGTTCTTCTTCGTCGAAAATCTTTCTCTCGTTCTTCTTCCTCTCGTCGTCGTCGTCGTCGTCGTCATCCTCGAAGGAGAAGAAGAACGAGACGAGGAAGAAGAAGAACGAGAAGAAACAGAAAGCGACGACACCGTCGATGCCGTCGCCGTCATCGACATCATCATCATCATCATCGTCGTCCTTTTCTTCTTGTTCTCGCGAGAGGCACAAACAAACAGTAGTTTTAGTAGTTTGTGTGCGCGCAGAGAGAGAGAGAGATTATTTTATATGCTTTTTTCGGTGTGACGCTTCAGTCCAAAGCAGAAGAGAGCGCAAAAGAGTCTTATTTAGGGTTTGCAAAAAAAAAAGGAAAAAAAAGAGAGAGAAGAGTTCGTTATCACGCAGAAGAGAGAGAAAAACGCAAGAAGAAGAGAGAGATATCTGCTTCCAACGACATAAAATTTTTTTAAGAGAGAGGGCGCTCGCGCACACTCTCTTCTTCTTCTTCTTCTTCTTCTTCTTCTCGCAACGCGAACGCGAAGGGGGTCTTTTTTCTATCGCTTCTTCTCGAGAAAAAAAGAAGAAGGAAGGCTCTCGAGGAGGGAGCGTTGTTCGCGGCGCGCGCGTTGTGAGTGGAAAACGCACGGGGCGCGAGAGAGAGAGAAACGCAAAAAGAAGAGAGGCGAAGAGACAAAAAATTATCCTTAGACGTGTCAGCAGGACCACGGGGAACGTTTGAAAAGATTTCGCGCGAAACTCGCTCCTTTTCCTTCTTCTTCTTCTTCTTCTTCTCGTCGGGCGAGGAAGTGAGAGGAAGAAAAGCGCGAAAAGGGGAAAAGAAGAAGAAGGAGAGAGTGAGAATACGCGAGAGAGAGAGAATACGTGAGAGAGAGAGAGAAGGAAGGTAGTTGCGCTTTGGTCGAGAGAGAGAGAGACGGGGGGTGCCGTTTTTGAAAAAGGAGAATAAAAAAAAGAAAGAAAAGATGATGGAGAAACAACAGCAAACGATAACGACGACGACTTCGAGCGGTGGTAAAAAAATAATCAGAAACGCAAAATCGGGCAACGAATACGCGATTTTCTCCTCGGAGGATAACCAACCGATCGGCAGAGGCTCGTTTGCCACGGTTTGGAAAGGTTTGGATGAGAAATCGAAAGAAACCGTGGCGATAAAAGAGATGTCGACGAAAGGTTTGCAACCAAAACTGAGAGAGGCGTTGGAGTTGGAGATTACGGTGTTGAGGAACGCGAAACATAGGAACATAATGAAGTTGGTGGACGTGGTGGACGATTTGCGAACGGAGAGGGTGTATTTAATATTGGAATATTGCGCTGGTGGGAATTTGTCTGAGTTTTTACGGAAACGAGGACGCGTGAGCGAAGCGGTGGCGAAACACTTCATGTCGCAATTGGCGAGCGGTTTATCGGCTATGCGTTTACAATCGTTAGTGCACAGAGACTTGAAGCCAGATAATTTGTTGTTGAGCGAGAGAACGTCCAAGGCGACGTTAAAAATTGCCGATTTTGGTTTCGCGAGGTACATTCAACCGCACGGAGGGATGGCAGATACCGTGTGCGGGAGCCCGTTATACATGGCGCCGGAGATCTTGAAGTATAGAAAGTACGACGCGAAAGCGGATTTGTGGAGCGTTGGAGCGATTTTATTCGAGATGGTTGTTGGAAAAGTTCCTTTCACGGGACAAAACCAGGTGCAATTATTGCACAACATCGAACGGTCGGATGCGAGAATACCGACGAGGATTGCCGAGACGCTTTCGCCAGAGTGCGTCGCGTTGCTGCGTTCTCTTTTACGGAGAGATCCGAGAGAACGCCTCGGTTTTGACGCGTTTTTTAACCATCCATTTTTCATAAGCAGTGGCAGTGTGAGTGCTCCCATGAGGATGGATTCAGCGGCGGCAACAGCGACAGAGCTCTCGGCAGCAATGAGCATAGATACTAACATTAATAATAGCAGCGGCAGCAGCAACGCCAACACTATGAAGAAAATGTCGCTGGGACGAAGCGGCAACGAAGACGGTGACATGCAATTTCAGATGGACTCGATGAACGAGGCGCAACTGAACAGCAACAACAACAACAATACTTCGCTGAGACAGACGATTATAGAGGAAGAAATCGCCCCGACTAAGAGCGTTCCCATCCAACTGAACATTCGTAACAACTTTCTTCAGCGCGAAGATTCTGGGTTGTCGTCTTCATACAAGTGCTTCGGGACGTCTCCTTCGGCGGTGGTGAGAAATGAGATTGCCCTCGCAGCGCGAGACTTGCGCGGAGGAAATCGTAAGAATGCGGCATTAGCACCACCGCCATCGATTAAACGGTACTCCTTTTCACCTCATCAGCAGCAAAACACACTCACTAGATTTAGTCCGGGTTCGCCACCTTCGATGGCATTTGGAGGCACTTCGGATTCTCAAGAAGTTGACGACGACGATTACGTCATGGTGACATCTCCAGGGACTGGTTTCGTTCCGAGAAGCCCCTCACAGAACGCAGCTGCTGCTCGTCACCAAACGCCACCAAGACTTGGAGCATCGCCACTATCGAGAGGCACGAGTCCAAAAGAAGTTCCTTCGAACACAGGAATGACTCAGCGCGAACAACAAAAGAAGAAAGACGTCGACGCTGTCGTAGCGTCGCCGAGTAGTGAATCGTCGTCATTCAAAACTTCGATGTTAGCCTCGTCGCCGTTAGCATCTTCACCGATTCTATCTCCTTCACAGCTACTCAGCAAATCAACAACAAATCAGCAGATGATGAAGAAACTATCGGGCGGGGCAGGAACATTGTCCTCATCGGCGGCTCAATCGTTATCGTCCCGCGGTACCGAACCGTTCGCGAAAATTAGGACCAATATGGATAAAGCGAAGCTTTTAGAGCGCGCGGCGGCGTGTTTAAGAGACGCGAGTGCAGAGCACTGGAACGCCGGAAGTAGATTACATGCTTTGAGCGTTGGTTTAGTCTCCTTAAACGCTTTGGATGCGGCGCATGGTCTGATAAACGCGGCGTGTGAAGAGTACTCCATGAAGACGTCTTCGGACTCTGCGACGTCTTCAGATGCGAGTGTAGGAGGCGCTCCGATATCCATGAGTCCTTCGAGTTTGGATGAACATCTTTCGCAAATTTCTTTGGCAAACTCAGCTGAGAGTGCGGACAGCAGCGTCATGATGACGAATACCCTCGCAAAGAATACAAACAAAACGAAACTGGCCGAGGCAAATGCGATTAGAAAACGCATCGAAGCAGCTTTCATGAAAACGCACGCTCGATGCGAAAAAGCGGCAAAAGGTATAGCCAACTATGGCGTCGACGCGAAATCATCCTTGCCCGATGGTTTAGAGCTCGCACACGATCGTGCTTTACAGCTCACTCGCGCGGGCGCGGTCGAAGAACTCGTAGGTAATTTCAACTTGGCCACGGATTCCTACGGTGAGGCGCAGACGCTTTTGTTGTTTCTTCTCTTGGACGAAAGCGGCTTACGTAAAAGATGCGAGAACAGTGGAAACAGCGCAAGCGAAGACTTGGAGCGCATCGCCACCTTTGCCGAAGCTGTTAGCCGACGACAAATTGCCGCCAGACGTTAAAACACAAAGAGAGAGAGAGAGAGAGAAGAGATTCAATGTGTATTTATTTTTGTTTTTATCCTTCGTGCGATGAAGAGAGAGAGAGAGACGCGTAACGAACAGGAGGTTTGCAAGCACACGCGTCCGAACAGCGCTCGTGAAAACGAGCGATATTAGAACATAAAAGAGAGAAAGAACGAGTGGAAGTGAAAACCCACACTCGTCTTCTCTCGCACGCGCACATGTGTATTATTATTTGAGAGATACAACACTTCTATTCTGTAGCGTATATTTTTTTCTCCTTTTTTCTCTCTTTCCTCATTATTCTAAACGCCGCCGCCGCTCAAATTCGCAAAGAAGAAGAAGGAATAAGATGAAGTTCGACGTCAATATTCTCCGGTACATCGAAAAAGACACGTTTCGAACCTTAGTCGCGGTGGAGATGGGCATGAAAAACCACGAAATCGTCCCGGTGCAACTGATAAACGCCATCGCGGGATTGAAAAAAGGCGGAGGCTACAAACACATTCGAGAACTGTTGAAACACAAATTAGTCCACCACGATAACTCGAAGTACGACGGGTACAGATTGACGCCGCTTGGGTACGATTTCTTAGCCATAAAAGCGTTCACGATGAGAAATAGAATAAGTGGCGTCGGAAGAAGAATTGGTGTGGGGAAAGAATCAGACGTGTACGAGGTTGTGAACGACGAAGGGAGGCACATGGCGATGAAATTGCACCGGCTCGGGAGAACGAGTTTTAAAGCGGTGAAGAATAAGAGAGATTATTTACACAGAAGAACGAGCTTTAACTGGTTATATTTAAGCAGATTGTCGGCGTTGAAAGAGCACGCGTTCATGCAAGCGTTACACGAGCGAGGATTTAACGTCCCGGAGGCGATTGATTTGAATCGACACTGCGTGTTGATGGAGATGGTGGACGGATACCCACTGACGCAAGTGAAGAAGATGATGTCCCCTGGAAAGGTGTATAATAGTTGCATGCAAGAGTTGAAGAAGTTGGCTTTGTGCGGTTTGATTCATTGCGATTACAACGAGTTTAATATAATGATGCATTTGGAAACGTTGAAAGTCACCGTGATTGATTTTCCACAGATGGTATCGATTCATCACCGAAACGCGAGGATGCTTTTCAACCGAGACGTGGAGTGTTTGCATAAGTTTTTCTTGAGACGATACGGGTACGACGCCGACTTAGACGTTATGGGTGAACCTGATCCTGATTTTGATGAGATTTTGAAGGAAGTCGCGGAAAAGGAGAAGAAGGGAGAGAAGTCGGTTGATTCACTTCTCAAAGCGAGCGGTTTCACGTCGGAACATCAAAAGATGATCGACGAGGTGATGGCGGAGAGAGAGGAAAGAGCTAAGGAGAGGGCGCTTCAAAGGAATAGCGACGGAGAATACAGTAGCGAAGATGATTCCTATGAAGATGAGGAAGAAGATGAATCAGATGAAGACGATGAAAATGAAGAAAATGAAGTATCCGAACCGGATGAACTCGAGGAAGAGGAGGAAGAAGAAGAAGACGAATTCCACGGCGAAGAATTAAGCCTGAATCCCGAAGAAGTTACCGCATTAGCTTCGCAAGTTGAAGCCATGATGAACGATCCCGACGCACCCGTGCCGAAGTACGACGACGAAGTTGGTCCTTTAATTCTTGAAGCTGGAAAAAAGAGAGATAAACTTGCAAAAGGTGGAAGACCAGTTCAGCCGGCGCCCTCGGCGATGACCGTGTCCTCGATTCGAAGTCGAGCAGATTTAGGGAATAACCCGGAACTTATTCGAGCGAAATTAAAAGCGGAAAAGGCAAAAAAGACCATCAAGGGTGCTAATCACGTGCAAACGCGAAACTATACGAAAGATAAGAGTGGGAGGCGAGGCGTGCGCGGACATAAGCAAAAAGTTGAAGTCGATCCGTTCTGGGGATAGCAACTTCAAAAATACTGTTGTACAATACATACCATGTAAATAATCATTGCGCTGCTTCTTCCGTCGCTCTAAACCGCAGATATTCTTTCATGAATGGGTCAAAATTACCATTCAACACACCTTCTGTGTCAGCAGTCTCCCAACCCGAGCGAACATCTTTCACTACTTTGTATGGATGCAAAACGTAATTTCGAATTTGCTCACCAAACTCCGCTTTGACTACATCACCTCGTATCTCCTTCACATTTTGCAACCGTTGCTGCTCTAACACAGCCGCTAATTTTGCTTTTAATCGAACCATTGCTTTCGTTTTGTTCAACATTTGCGAACGATCATCGTCGCACCGCACGGTAATATCTGTCGGAATGTGTCTAATTCTCACCGCAGTTTCTACTTTGTTCACGTTTTGTCCTCCTGCGCCGCCCGATCTCATCGTAGTAATCTCCAAATCCTTCTCCGGAATGTTCATCTCACCTGCCTCTTCGCTCTCGTCTTCAAACAAAGGACACACGTCCACGGCTGCAAAAGACGTTTGGCGACTCGAATCACCCTTCTTAAACGGCGACAATCGAACGAGGCGATGCGTCCCTTTCTCGGACCGCAAGAAACCAAACGCATATGTGCCTTCAATTTCAATGGTGACGGATTTAATTCCCGCCTCTTCGCCTTTATTTCTGCTCGTAATCGTCGCTTTAAATCCTCTCTTTTGCGCCCAATTCAAATATGCTCTCTCGAGCATCTCCGCCCAATCTTGCGCGTCCGTTCCTCCCGCCCCGGCGTATATAAATAACTCACTCCCTAACTTATCATATTTACCGCCTAGCATTTTCTCCGTCTCAAACTCTGAAAGCATCTCGTTCAACTTAATCGACGAGCGAATCGCTTCCGTCCGCAAGAGTTCGAAATCTTCGTCGCTGTTTCCATTTTTGTTTGTCTCGTCGCTGCATTCATCTTGCTGTTGTTGTTGTTCCTCTTCCAACATCTCGAGCGATAACTCGACGTCGTCTCTCGTTGCTTCCACCAACTCCGCTCTTCGCAACTGCGACTGCACGAAGCTCAACTCTTTCGTCACTCTTTTCGCCTCGGTTTGATTCGACCAAAAGTTTGGATCGTTTTGCTTCGTCTCTAACTGTTCTCTCGATTTTTCCAATTTAGGTTTGTTCAATATGTCCAGAGCCGAATCCGCTCGTTTTTTCAAGCTCTGAAAGCGTCTTCGGAGGAGGTTGGGAGAGTCCTCGTACGACGGCACCTCGTCCCCTATGTTCTGCGCGGCGGAGTCAGACGATGACGACGACGCGGTGGTCGCAGTAGCGATGCCATTCTTCTTCCTCCGATGAGGATGGGTAAAAAAGCACGAAGAAGGAGAGGAGAAGCGTCTTTCTGGTAAAGCGCGATGAACGACGACACTCCGCAGTTGTTGTTGTTGTTGGCCTCGTCTTCGGACCAAAACAAGGCTCGAGGAAGACGAAGAGGAAGAAGAACAGCGGTACGCTCGGCAGGAATGGCACACAACGCTCGTCGTCATCCTTTTCATGCTACCTCTCGCTTTTTTAGTCTCTCTCTCTCTCTCTCTCTCACCGGTTGCGTGCGCGGGGATATCTTTTATTTACGTATGTGGAATTTTGGAAGTTTGCCACACAACACGACGTTTGGTAACGAGAAATACAAATCATCAACAACATACATACCTGATCTCACTCACGCATCTGCATAAATATAACCAGCTCCTTCTCGCAGTAGTCACGCGCACAACACGCATATATATATATAGAGAGAGAGAGAGAGAAAGAGAGCGATGTTTAAGAAAGGATCGAGTCTCGGGGAGCTGTTCGGTATCAAGCAACAACAGAGCGGCAATTCTTCTTCGTTGGGTAATCAGAGTCCACAACAACAACAACAACAATCTCCATCGACGATCCCGCGTTCGATCCAAGATCTGGCTAAATTCTACGACCGAGCGAAAGATTTGTTGGATAAAACCAGGCAGAGAAACTCGATTGGGTTCGAGAATAATCCGGACATCGAGAAGAGGCAGTTTTCGAGGATAAACGAAATTCGAAGGTTGACGAATGCGATGAAAACAAGCGTCAATAACGGCGGTCCTATGTTTGAAGACGTGAACGAAAAAATGGCGTGGGAACAACAAATAAAATATTTCGAAGAGGATTTAGAGAGCGCGGTGGAGGTGGCAGTGAAAGAGACTTCCAAGATTGGCGGCGATGAGAAGATGACATCGACCACGCCAAACCCAGCGCCGATGTTCGCAGGGTTGACTGTAGCGGCGTCTAATACACCTCAACCTGCTTTTTCGCCGCCGGTGAACGATTTGAGAACACCAGAGCCGGAGCCTTCGCCGGTAGTTAACTTATTCGCGGGGTTGAACGTGACGCCAACGCCTGCCGCCGCCGCTTCTCCAGCGATGGAGATGACAACAACAACAACAACTGCAATAGAAGACGACGATAAAAATAAGGCAGACGATGATAAAAACAAATCTGGCTCTTCCGTGGGCTTTGGATTACAACCGGTAGCTTTACCTTTGGACGAAGATGCTTTTGGTGACTTCCGAGATGCTTCGTCTGCTGCGAACGAAACAATTGTACCTCCAGTTACGACTTCTACTGTCGTAGAGCCATCTGTTCAACCACTAGATGATGACGATGAAGACGGCTTTTTCCCGAGAGAAGAAGCGGCAGAAATGCCATCTATTGAGGAACAACAAGAAGAAGAACAAGAACAACAACAAGGGTTGACGAGTGGATTAGATGACGCCTTAGATGAAAGCGACGATTTTCTTGAAGATTATGCAAGCGCCACGCCTTTGCACGAAGCCGTTATTTCTCCACCTGCGGTGGTGGAATCACATCCGATAAATCCACCGATAATTAAAGCAGTCAAAACTGCAATGTTGCGAATCCCTTCCTTTTCCGAAAATGAGGACGTACCGATCGGTAATTCGCCAGGCGCGAAAAGATTCCAACAGAAGACAAAATTTGCAGAAGAAGCTGAAGCAAAAGCGAAAGCAGCGGTGAAAGGAGAAGAAGAAAAAGAAGAAAAGAGAAAAGTTAGCAGCGTAGAGGGAATAGCGAATTCGGTAGCAACAACAAACAATGAAGCGGTCCAATTTTCGGCCAGTAAGAGTCCCGATGATAGTCCGGGTGTGAGCACTCCAGTGCTATCACCATCACATAGTGATAGCGGTGGTGGTGGTGGTGGTAGTGGTGGCGACAGCGCTTCTTTGAAAAGAGCGGAATCTGAACCGTTCACACCGGTTTATTCACGTGTCGCGACGCCAAGTTTAGAGTTGTCCCCAGATGCACGGGGACAGAGAAGTCCTGGGTCGCCAATGGTCTTCAATTCTCAAGACGAAGATTTCATTTTGCAAAGTTTTGGGGTGGAAAAAGTCGCTTTGGATTTAGAAGTCGCGGATGAGTTTAATAACGTTGTTGTCGAAGTCGAGAAAAACGTGCGCATGTGTCGTCTGCTTAGCGAAAACGCGCAAAGATTGAAAATGGAAGCTAGCAATCAAAGATTGTCTTCGGCAACGAAAGCTACCCAACATCTCAAGCGCATATCTGAATTACAAAAAGAACAAGACGAAGCCATAAGGAACGATGATTTTGAGCTCGCAGCAGAAGTCGAAGATAAGTTAAAAATACTTTCGAAGGAGTTGAAAATCGCGGAAGATGCGCTAAATGCGGCAGAGTTGTCAGCTGCGGAGCGCGTGCGTGCCTTTTTGAGCGCACTAACTGCGTGGGCAAATGCCGAGATTGAAGCTTCAAACATTATCAATAAATTCGTATCGGATAAAGAAGAGAAGTGGGCTCGAGAGAAAGACGAGAAAAGTCGTGAGAGTGTAGCGAAAATGAGCGAACTCGAGGAAAAGAGGAAAGCTGCGGAAACCAAAGTAAATGAACTCAAGGAAGCGTTGAAATGTGCAGAAGCTGAGCTGGAACGTATAGCTTTAGAATCTATGAACGCTGAAAAAGCGAATCAATTACGAACGCAAGGCGGCAAATCCTCTGAAAGGGAGGAGCTTGGGAAGATCAAAGAAACAGCGGAGCTCTATCGCATCACTGGCTCTCAACGTTTACAGACGACCGAACAATCAAGCACCAGTGACGAGTTGCAACAGTTAGTCATTCACGAGACAACAAATACGATACTCTCCAGCGAGGCACAAAGTGAATTAAAACGAGAAGAGAGCGACAATGCGCGAATTAACGCCGACCTCGCCAATGCGCTTGCTCAAGAAAGCGACTGTCTCTCCCGCGTGACAACCCTAGAGCGTCGTAAAAATGAACTGCTTGCTTTGAAACAAACGCACGCAGCTGCAAAAGAATTCAAAGAAGCTTCGGAATGCGTCAACACGCTCAACTCGCTATTACCCGAGTTGGAAAATTTGAACGACTCGCTAGCTCAAAAGAGAAAAACGGTAGAAAACTTGCAGCTCCAATTCTCGGAATCCGAAACCAAAGTCCGATTGTGTGCGGACAAATTTCACGAGGCTGAGAGAGTCTGCGCGCAAAGTCGAAAGTTACGTCTTCAAACTGAATTGAACACCAAAAATTCTTCCGAAGACGAGACGGAAGTCAAGGCGTTGCAATGCGCTTTGGAGTTACTTTCGTTGAAGTACCCGGATGAAGAAGTTTAAGTTAACAAATTCTGCCGTTGCTGCCGCTTTATATGTGATATAATACAATGTAACGCTATTTGCTATTCGCATCGCGTAATCCTAACGCCGCTCTCACGCCGGGAGAGCGTTTCTCTTTCCTCTCTTTAGCGTTGATTTTCGCCGCGTTCAACCCGCACACGATAATCACCAGACTCCCCAACATTAACTTCAAGTGCCTCGGGAACGTCTTCGAAGAGACAAAGTGTCGATGATAATTCTCTCCGCCGTGCGAGTGGTGGTAGAAATTACTCGCGACCTCTACCGGTGGTTCTCCCAACGCCGTTCGTCTGGCGCTTTGTAACTTCGCGAACGCTTCGCGCGTCCCGCCTTTATCGGGGTGGTGCGAATGTAGTAACTCTCGATACTTCGTTTCCACCTCCTTCGCGGACGCGGGGAACCTCGCGTCCAAGTTTAATATCTTGTACGCTTGCTCTTTGTTCATTCCGTTTTGCTGCCGCTTCTCATAATCATCGTCACGTCGTCGTCGTCGTCGTCGTCGTCGTCGTCGGTTTGTTCTCTTCGTCCTTTTCCTCGTTCTTCATCTTTAAAGACAAAGAAGTGTGTCGTACTTTTTTTGTGTGGGATGCTTCTCTTCGTTCTCGCGTAGATGACGGCGGAATTCTTTTGTCTTCTTCATTCCCCGCGCGCACACATATATAAAGGAGGTGGAAAGCAAAAATCAAATCATGTCTTCGTCCCTGCGCAACGCGATCAAGCGCACGACGCACAAAGAGCGCTCGCAACCGGCGGAGAGAACCAAGCTCGGTTTGCTCGAGAAACACAAAGACTACGTCTTGCGAGCGCGAGATTTCCACAAGAAGGAAGACGCTATAAAAGTGTTGAAGAGAAAAGCGGCGGAGAGAAACCCGGATGAGTTTTACTTTGCGATGGAGAAGAAAAAGACCCGAGACGGCGTGCACGAGGAGAGAACGACGGAACAGAATAAATACACCGAGGATGAGTTGAAGTTGATGAAAACGCAAGACTTGAGATACGTGTCGTTGAAAGCGCAAACGGAGTTGAAACGAGTCAAGAAGATGAAGGAAACGTTGCACTGCTTAGGCGCGGGAAGCGAGGAGAGGAAACACACGATATTCGTGGACGAATACGCGGAAGCGAAGAAGTTTAAACCGGAAAAGTATTTCGACACGCCGAGAGAGTTAATTGGTCGAGCGTTCAATCGACCGAAACATAGCCAATTGGAGGACGCGGACCAACTCGTAGGCGTCGGTGTGAACGAAATCGACTACGACGAAGAAGAGTTACGGAAACAGCAAGAGAGGCGATTGAAGAAAGTGGCCAAGCTAAATCGAGGGGCGTACAAGATGTTGAACGAACACGAAGAAAGAGCGGAACAGTTGAAATCTATGACGGTGAAAATGGCGCTGCAGAAAGAGATTTCGCACGGGAAAGGCGTAAAGAAGAAAATTACGAAGAGGAATAAAGACGGCACGACGGAGTCGTATTTTGTGTGGAAACAGATACGAAAGAGATGAGTGAAATGCGACATCGTCGCGTCTCCTGTTTGTACTAGTAAGGGGTGGTGTTGAATGATTTCAGCACGTGATAGCGTAGTTCAGAATAGAATAAGATTTTAGATTTTAGATTGCAATAAATAACACGTGTAACAATGAAAAGTTTGTCCAACACATGGAGAAGAGAAAAAAGGCGAAAAAAAATATTCACATCCTCAAATACGCGCCATTAACATCCGCGACGATGGGCAACGCGGTATCAGCGTCGTCGACGGCGATTGCTGAGAATGACGACGACGTCAACGACGACGGCGAGGAGAACAGCCATCCCAGCGTAAATGGGCCAAAAGGAATACAAAGAAGGACCTCCTCTTCGAAGTTTCCTCTCGCAGTGCCTAGAAGACTTTCGCAACGGCCGGGGTGCACGATCACTTTGAAGAACGTCGGGTGTAAAATCACGTGTAAATCGACGAAGAAGAAGAAGAAGAGGAGAGAGAGGAAAGAGTTCCCGTTCGATGAGCCGGACGAGGAGATTGGAGCTACGCCTAACACTTTCTCGGAAGAAGAAGAAGAAGAACGACAACAACAACAACAACAACAACAAAACCAAAATCAAGGTAAATATTTCGAGAAGACGATTTTGGCGAATGTGACTGGCGTTATTTCTCCTTCTTTTTGTGCAATAATGGGACCCTCGGGGGCAGGTAAATCAACTTTGCTGGATATCATCACTCGACGCAAAACCGAAGGGATTATTTCTGGCTCAATATTACTAGATGGGAAAGCATCGACGACGCTCGCGATTAAAAAATATGCGAGTTATGTCGCCCAGCAAGATATCTTCTTCGGAGGCTCTACAGTTTTTGAGACTATTTTGTTCACCGCGATGATTAAGATTCCTGGAGTGCAGAAGTTGGAGAAGCAATTGGTGTACGAACAAGTCGAGCAAGTCATTCAGGCGATGGATTTGGAGAGATGTCGTAACACGTATCTTGGCAATAATTTAGTCCGAGGCGTATCGGGCGGGGAGAAGAAGAGAGTGTCGATCGCTTCAGCACTTTTAAGTCAGCCTCGTGTCATGTTATTGGATGAGCCTACTTCAGGTTTGGACTCACAAATGGCCAGAGAAGTGATCATGTCCCTCGCTGATTTACAAAGGCGTGAAGGAAGGACCATCATCACTACGATACACCAACCATCAAGCGACATTTACAACGCATTTGATGCGTTAATTTTGTTAAATCGAGATTGCGTTTATTTCGGCGAAGCGGGATTGAACCCAATTTATTTCTTCGAGAAAATTCCGGGTATTCCACGGCGCGTTTCCGGATGTTCCGTGTCGGAGTATCTTCTCGAAGTACTCTCATTTAACGACTCGGTCGATTTTGCAAAATTTTACGAGCGTAGCGCATTGGCGGCGAAAAATCACGAGGACGCAGATGATACGACAACATACGAAGTTAATGTCCACAACGACGGAACAAACGAGGAAGACAAACAATACGAGCACGCGCTTTTTGGTGAGCTACTTTGCTTGTTTCGATACAAATTCTTCGTCCACTTTTTACATTCATTATTCTGGTTTTCACGGGTGATAATCTATGCCCTTCTCGCGGCCACTCTCTCCGTTTTCTTTTACGGTCAAGACCGAACGATGAGTGGTATCATAAATACGAACGGGATTCTTTTCATAATGATCATTTTGCCGATGTTTATGGCACAAGGATTTATCGATAATTTAAAAACCGAACGCGAAGTCTACACGAAAGAGTTTCACGACTCGTTTTATAGACCGCTTTCGTATGTCACCGCGAAAATTTTCGTGGAAATTCCCGCGTGCGCTATCAACGCGATACTGTACACGAGCATCATATTTTACTCGATTGGCTTACAAGGTAGCTTTTGGTTTGTGGTCTTGGCAAATTTTGTCAACATGATTGTGTGCATGCTCATTGGGTACACCATCGCAGCAACCGTTCCAGGCGAGATTGGACCGGGAGTCGTTCTTCCTGTCTTTTCCACGTTGAATATGCTGGTGAGCGGATTTTTCGTGCGTTTCGAAACGATACCGGTAATCTGGAAGTGGTTTTATGACTTTTCCTGGATTCAGTGGGGGTGGAGTGCGGTCATGGTGAACGAGTTTGGTGGATCTGTGAGCTTTCGCGATCACTGCACACCCGAAGGACTGGAAGACATGTTCGTTCAACTAAACATCCCGCCAAACCAAGAACGAGCGTTCAGATTCTGGTTGCGAAGTCAGAGCACAGATGGTACAGAGTGCGAACCTATTACAGGTTTTTCCGTTTTAAAAACGTTCGCGCTAGACGGACGTAAACGCTTTCAAAGCGTCGCGTACGCAGCCGCATGGATACCGGTTTGTTTTCTGCTCTTCTATTTGGGCGTGACGTTTGTGAGACATGAGAAGCGTTAAATCGTTTTCAAACTCCAGTGAGATACTATTTGTTATACTTGTTGTTGTTGTTGTTGTTACACACATTACCAATATTTCTAATTCTCAGCAAATCTCTCTCTCTCTTTCTCTCTCTTCTTTTAGCGGCGTGGGCAGTCTTTGCAAAAGCTAGACTTGTCCTTTCTCTCCGGGTGGACGCACTTCGATTTGGCCATTTCGTTTTTAGAGTCGCACCCGACGTCGGCGTTTGCATCATCGGTAATCGCCGTTTGCGCGTGCGCTGGCTTCATGGAGAGAGAGCACGTCGGTGGCGCAGACGCGCGAGAGACAACTTTAGTTCGTTGTTGTTGTTTTTGTTGCTGTTGCGCCTGTTCGTTTAGTATTATTCAAAATGGATAGAACAGGTGTCAGTAATCAGCTCCGATGGCGGCTCTCGCGTTCGCGCGCGAGAGAGAGAAAGGGAGAGAACGAAAAATCCAAGAGAGAAGAAACGACGACGACTCACAGATGCAACGACGCGAACGGTACTTAAAGCAGCGAAAGCCATGGTATTTTTATATATGTCTGCGGGTTTGTGTTCGGGAAGACTTTTTGTGTAGGAAAAGAAGTGCCGTGTCGTTTCGTGGCGGAAAAAAAGCGTCGTTTTGGGAAAACAAAAAGCGCGTTCTCGCGCGTGGGTGTGTGGCTCTCGCACAGAGAAGAGAGACGAGCGAGGCGTGGGGAAGGGGAGAGGAGAGTTTTTTCGCCTCGGAGCAGACAGAACTCGACACACGAACGCGGAAAACGAAAAAAAGCAGGGAAGGAAAAAAAAAAGAAAGACGTGACTTGAAAAGCCCACATAAAAATAAATTTTTAGCGAGCACAACCATGGCTGACGTACAGCACGAGAGAGGTTATCAAAAGCAAGTCGGCGTTAACGTTGGGTAAGTGTTACTATTTAGAATAGAACTTTGTATTTTCCGAGCGGTTAGATCTATCGCGCGTTCGAGCGACGGGGAGGATTCCGACTTCGGACTGCCCCCCGCTTTCAAGATTTCGCTTTAAGTAAGGCGGAAAATGGCGAGTTCCAACGCGAGTTCTAGGGCACGGGGATGCGCGTATCTGTGCATGTTTACTTTTCAACGCGCATAAGTGATGTTGTTACGTGTAGTTGTGCACGAATAATGTCGGATGTGTATTCGCGAGATGTAAATATGGGGCGGTGAAGATGCGCGCGCATGGGAGAAGGAAGCCCTCATTTTTGAAGGCGCAGTGTAGGGCCTTTTAGGATCCCGGGACGCTTTTTTGCACCTTTCCCGCGCTCCTTTCCTCTTTCGCGCGCAATCGTTGGTCGTGAATAGGAGGGGGTGCCTGTTCGTTCGAGAGCTTGGATTGGCTGCCTGGAATTTTCGATTCGTCTGAGAAAGACTCCCTCACACGCGCGATGGTGATGATGGATCTCTCCTCTCTGTTTCTCCCTCTTTTTTTCCTCTTTATTTCTTTTGTACTCACCTCTAACAACCTCTCTTTACGCCAATAATATTACAGTTTCGCCGCGTCTACGAGAAAGAAAGCGCCGGGTAAAGCGGGTACCCGTTACTACAAGAACGTTGGTTTGGGCTTTAAGACTCCGAAGGAGGCCATCGAAGGCAACTACATCGACAAGAAGTGCCCGTTCACTGGTAACGTCTCCATCAGAGGTAGAATCTTGTCCGGCGTCGTCAAGTCTACGAAAATGAACCGCACCATCATCCTCCGCATGGATTACTTGCACTTTATCAAAAAGTACCAGAGATACGAGAAGAGACACTCCAACATCGCCGCGCACATTTCCCCGGCGTTTCGATGCAAGGAAGGCGACAAGGTTGTCGTCGGCCAGTGCAGACCGTTGTCCAAGACGGTTCGATTCAACGTCTTGAAGGTCATTCCGGCGGGTTCGACTTCGGGCAAAGGTTTCGTCGCGAACTAAGAGTGTTAAAGTAGGTTTTATAAGGGTAATTAGCTAATTTGTGCTCTTTGAATAGTTTGTTATATAACGATGATTTTGAGTACGATCATAGTAGAGAAAGAATGAAAGAAACAAAACCGACTCAATGTCCGCTCGCAGCTCAAGTTTTTCGTGTAAAATTCGAGTTAAATTTTGCTTAATTTTCCTCATTGATATCGTCTCTTCTTCTTCTTCTTCTTCTTCTTCTTCTACTGCATCAAAAGATGGCATCCTCCTTATCGGTAGGAGGGGGAGGAGGAGGCAACAACAACGCCTTGGAAGATTACATTTCAACTTTTGTCACGTACAAATACGTCCGTCTCCGTAACCCGCACTGGTTGGGATACTCGCACTTCGTCTTACGAATCGTTCTGTTAATCGGGTACGTGTTCTTTTACGAAATCTTATTCAAGAGCTCGCACTTGAAGTACGAAACGCCCATCCATCAACCTATTCCTCTGTGGTTGCAACGTCCAGACGTGTTAGATGTAAATTTAATGTCCTATTGTTTCGACGGAGGCCCGCCTTGTCGAGAGTGGAACATCGTGGACGACGAACACAACAACGGGAAACCGGTGAGAAAAGATTCGTTATTTATTACGACGCAGTGGGTGGAATCGCACCAGGAGAGGCGGTCAAAGAACTGCATGAAACGGAAAGGATTCACCGGTGAGTTAGAAGAAAACGTATCGAATAATAGCGATAGTGATAGCGATAACGGCAACAACAACAACAATTATAGTAATAGCACGGGTCTGAAAGATTTTCACACTAGCGGGAACTTGGGCCGAGGCGGTCGGCTGGCGAGAGGAGACCATCAACTTTTACCCGAGTGCGGGTCCTGGGAAGAGGTTGAGAGGGAAATATTCCGAGTCTCCGGGGCAGAGCAGTTTGCAATCCACGTGAAACCAGAATACGTGGCCACGTCCTGGTCAGTACACGCTGGCTTTCTTCAAGTAACCTTACCAAATAAGAAGATTTTTCGACCAAACTATCTCTCGGAGACTCCAAAAGACGTGGTGATTAAAGTTGGGGACATCGTAAAAAACGTCGAGTTATATCCGAATGAGTTAAAAAAGAAGGAGTTGTCGGTGATTGTACAAGGTTTACGTGAGAAAGGATTGGAATACTTATTAGAAGCGGACGAATTATACGAATACGACGGAAAAACGCAAACGTTGAGGCAAAACGGGCTAACGTTAGCTCTGGAGTTAACGTACTCAAACACATCGCCATTTGACGTGTTCAAGGCTTTAGCTGGTCAAGGGTCGGAGACGTTTCCATGGCACTGTCAAATGGACGTGCGTTTAGTCGGGTACACGGAAGTAAGAGCGCAAGAGTATGTCTTCAAAAATTGGCCGACGGAGAGAATCAACTTACAAAGAGCCGGTATTCACTTGATTGTGTACCAAAAAGGTAAGTTGGGGAGGTTTGATTTAGGGGCATTGGTGTTAGTATTCATCACGGGGGGTGGTTTGATGACTGCGGCGAGAATGTTCATCGAACTCATGTCCACGACGTTTGGTCCTGAGGCGGCGAGACATCGGAGAGCTTTGACAGAAGACGTCGACTTAGCGGCGCACATAGATTAGTTAGTTTGTATTATCAACACTTTTTCAATGATTCTCATATGATTACATGGTCACTATGATGATTTTTACTATCAATCCAATTCAACTCTCGTATATTATTACTATTATATGAGTAACGTATTATAGTTCTTCTCCATCAGCATCTGAGCATTTACAACTCTTACGATGACGACAATGATTCAGTTCTTCTTGTTGATATACAACTACATTTTGATCGAGGTTGCCTCGCTTTCGATGGACATTTCGCCGATTCCAATTCTTCCTACACCATCGACACCCCAATTTTGCCACGAGTTAACCATAATCCAATACGGTTCACCACCTTTCCCGGTCTCTTCGTCGTCGCCTTCAAATCCCCACCCGATGATTTTAGTCGCGTGTAAGCCTAAAGGTTTCCCGCCTTCTGGTTGTTCGTACACGCCGTGTCTATGTCCATAAAAATCATCACACACTGGACCAAAAGTTACCGCCATGGACCCATACTTATGTAGTTCTTGCGTAATGCATTTCCAATCTCCCGGCGGGCACTCATACGGCTCCGATGTTGGCCTAACCATCTTCGATTCTGCGATGGGCGTCCCGTCCGCGCACGTCGTTGGGCACTCCTCGGCGACAGTCCCGGGCACTTGGCACGGATGGTCGCACGCCTCGAACTCGTACGGCAAGCACGCGCTCGATGAATCACCAAGCATACCACCAGTTGGTATTCCTTTTTCGATCGCTTCTTGTAAAGTGTCGACGACGTTCCCGCCATCGCATCCGGCGCCCGCACTGTAGCACGACAACGCGTACTGTGGCGACAACTCTTCCTTAGACCCGTGCGCGATGCACGCTCTATCGTTCATGATTTCCGTCGCCGCGACTGCCCAGCAACTTCCACACTTGCCTTGATCTCTGACAGTACCGATTATTCCTTTACATTGTGCCCATTCTTTCCTCGCGTCAAAGTGTCTCGGCAAACCCAACGATTCCGGGTCAAACGAAGCCTTGATGTCTCGTTTGTATTCCTCCGTGTTCGTGTTGCTCCCCCAGTTCCCTAACTCCGGAGTTAAATTTGTGTATGGAATGTACTGTTTCGAGTATCGATCGTCGGAGGCGAACTCGGATTTTAAAATCATTTGCGGTTGTTGTTGTTGTTGTTGTTCGCCGCCGGGGGTGTTCTTTCCAATTAAGTAACCAGATTTTACTTTTGAAATCGGCTGGACGCCCAAACTCGAGAGGAGCTTCAAGCCGGCATCCTCGTATTTAGAGTCTCCTCCTCCTCCTCCTCGGAAGAAGAAGAAGAAATTGTTGTTGCTCTTGTTATTCAACGACGAAAGAACGCTCTCGCCTGGATGCGCGACGTAGTTCTTACCGGCGTACGCGGACGCTAAGAGAAGAGTAGTGGCGCCCACGAGCGCGAGCGATTTCCGCACTCTTCCGAAATTTTGAGCCGCGCGGCCCTCCTCGTCCTCGTTTTTCGTCGTGTTCGCCTGTCCGTGGGACAACAGTCTGTCCGTCTCTTTCATCATTTGGCTCTATTTATATCGCAAAATAATCACACGTAACCTCTCTCTCTCTGTCTCTGTCTCTGTGTGTGTGTGTCTTGTCTGTCTGTGTTATGTATGTACAAGTTCAAAGCGCGCTTTATTATTTACATTCACAAAGCGCGCAAAGAAAAATGGGGGTAAAAAATCCGGAGGGTGTTGGGGAAAGAAAATTTTGAAACGGGCCAGAGCGCCAGACGCAAGCCAGCGAGGAACGCGGGAAAAAAGGCACACAAAACACGCCCAGAGAGAGAGAGAGAGAGAGAGAGAGGGGCACACATGTCTTCTGTCTTCAAACCCATGTCACCGCCACGACGAGGCGTCGATGCGGACGAGGACGATTTCTCGCCAACCGCGATCGCATCCTCTGCGAATGTTGTCATCAATACCACCCGACAACAACAACAAGAGACGTTCTTGCACGGGTCCACCTGCGTCGTCTGGGAAGGCGAATTGTACACCTACGGCGGTCTCGGTGAATACGGCGAGTTTGTGGATTCCATCACGAGATGGTCCGGCAGAGGCGAGAGCCGAGAGGTGACACCGCAGAATAAGAACATGAAAACAGACGTGCCGCCGGGGAGATACGGACACACGGCGACGATGAGCGGTGACTACATGTATGTTTTCGGCGGACAAGGGAGATACGGCGCGTTGAATGACCTTTGGGTGTTCGACTTTGTGCGAGCGATGTGGTCGCCATTAGATGCCATAGGAGAAGCGCCCAGAGAAAGGTTCGGCCACTGCGCGTGCGTTTCCGAGAACGTTTTGTTTATTTTCGGCGGAAAAGACGCCAGGCCCGGAATGAACGTGGAAAGTTTTGACGATTTGTACGGGTTCGATATCGCTGAGAGAGAATGGTTGCTCATTGAGAGCAGGTACGGAAGACCGAGCGGTGGAGAAGGGTGCGCTTTAACGGCGGTAGATTCAGTGCTGCACGTGTTGAGTCCGTCTATGCCATCGTCATCCACGACGACCGGCGGTTCTCAACTGAGCCACAGCATGCAGAACATGCACTCTTCGTCGTCAATGAGCGGACTCATCACGGTGGACGAGACGCAATCGGCGGCACATCTCACAGGATCTTCTTCCCAGCAACAAATCGAACAATCTCTGTCAGCTTCTAGACGGTCTAGTGTAGAATCTCTGGGTTCCTCGAACATGGATGTCGGAATGTCCGTGTGGATTTTAGAAGGCGGGCAAACGTCATCGGATGGTAAAGCGAAGCAACCTCGATGGACAAAAGTAGCGCACCAGAACGAATCCGAGGTGCCTTCGTCGAGAACCTCCTATGTCGCCTCAAAGTTTGGTAATAATTGGATCGTCCATGGTGGTCGATCCTTAAGCGATGATGGTAACGTCGTCGTTCTTGGCGATGCGTATTGTTTCCATTTCCCAACCGGTGAATGGGCGAGACTTGATCCTATAGCAGACACGGACCCGAGATTTGGACACTGTGGCGCGTGCATAGATGGCGCTTTAGTCATGTTTCACGGCGCGAGAAGTTCATCCTCGAAAGTATCGGATAAAGACGTGGATCCGTGCATTGCAATCAATTTAGAAGCCTTGTTACCGTTTCCTCTCGGAGAAGATGAAGAGGAACAATTTCTAGTCGATCGCGAAGCGGAAAATTACGCTCATTGGAATTCAGGCGTCGCGAGCTCGGTACAGTCTGAATTTGGTGGAACTTTTCTCAGTGGTGGTGGTGTTTTGGCTGGAGGCGATAATAGTGAAATGAATTACTCTTTCAATGAAAATGAGACCACTGGTTCTTTCAGCGAAAATTTGGACGAGTCTTTTGAGCGAGGAGGTAGTTTTGCTGCCTCTCGAAATGCGGCGCTTGAAGCCAAGGTACTCGCCCAGCTCAACAGCAAAGGCATCACAAACAGATCTGGAGGACATTTCGGTCAGTCTTTACACGCTCCAAAGTGCGGTTATCACGAAGTTGGGGACGTTGAGTTCGTCATCGATGATATTAAAGTTCATGCGCATGCGGATGTTTTGAGCGAACACTCTGACTATTTGAGACGCGTTTTAAACGCTTCAGAAGTTGGGATGGCTTTGAACAGAGAGGTGGAAGTAGTCGCGAAGCTCAAGGAAAAAGGAAGCTTGCTCAATGGCATCATCGCCGCGATGATTCAAATTTTGTATTTTATAATAGTCGCATTTTCTTTCGGATTAAAGAAGTTTGTTACGCCCAAGGAGCGAATGAACGTGAAAATTATCGTCCTGAGAGATGTACAAGCTCCTGTTTTGATCGCAACTTTGCGATGGATTTATGAAATTCCAGTCCAACCGAGCCAGGAGATTTTAGCGGACGTGTATCGTCTTGCGATAAAATTCGGAATCGATGGTTTACCGAACTATTGCTTGCATCGGTTGCGGACAGAGATGAACCCATACCTAGCGGCTTCGGCGGCGCGTTTGGCGTATGAAATTCGTGATTTGACTTTGTGGCAAGCCGCGGTGAGATGTGCGCAAGGTGATTGGGCAGGTGTCAGTCAATCGGAAGAGTTTATAAATCTGAGACTTTCGAAACCTTCAATAGCGAAAGAGTACGCGTTGAGTTCTCACCAGTCTATCGAAATCCCTGGACATCTTTCATTTGCTCGGCGTCATGCCAACAAGAAATAGATTTAGATTTAGCTTCTCGATTAATTTATGTATTTACAGCGCTTATAATCAACTCTAATATCTTCTAAGTCTAATGTTTCTGCTATTATTATGATGCTTTACAATCCTGAAACCCAACCTGATTGTAATAGGTTGTCCACCAATCTGAGCGATAAACTTGGGTTGGCCAAGATGACTATCTCTCCATTTTCGAGACCGACAATTATATTCGTTTCGTCGCTCGTGAGTGTTAACGATGTGACTGATGACTCTAACGCCCACGTGTTGTACAAAGAGAGCCACGGCAAGGTAAACAAGCAGACTCCGCCATTGCCTCCCTTTCCTCGCTGTGCTGCCGATGCGGTTTTTTTTCCAGTTCCTACGATGACATATTCGCCTGATCGACTCCATGATAAAGAAGTTACCAGCGGGATAAGATTCTTCAAAGGTCTTTCAGCAACTATGCGTCCGTTCAAAGTGCATGCTCGTAAAGTATGCGATTCTCTTTCCCACGCAATAATGATACCATCGGGTGTGATGACATTCATCTCACCTCTGAGAGAAGGAACGCTTGTAACGACTTCATTCGTCATCAGACGAAAAATAGTTGTTCCATTCGTCTTCGAAGTAGCAACGATAACATTCAAATCTGCAGAAACCGAAACCGCGTCTATTCTTGCACCGTGTCCGCGGTAATATCGCACAGGTCTTGTACCGACTATGTAGGCATCATTTCCAGGAGCCGCGTCAAAGTTATTTCCAAACGTCTCGAATTCTCGGCGATGAATAACTTCCAATACTGTTGATCCTTCGTTGAATATGCTATTCGCTTCGACACGCATCATCGCGATATTATCGCGCAAACCTTCGCGTATATTATCCAAATTTGTTTTTGTGCTCGGATATTTAACCAGCCAAAGTGAAACTGTGGAATCATCTGAACCGACGACCAATATTTGGTCGTCGCACGCCAACGCAAGAGACGTGACAATCCCACCGTGCACTTTTCGCATGCATTCTAATCGGCATCCGTTCGGATCGCTGGAATATATGCGAACCGAATTATCAATGTTACCTCCTAAGAATATTCTTTTTCCGTCTGAAGTTATGCAAATTGGTTTCTTTTCAATCGTGCTCTCATCCAAGATTGTTTCTAAAACATTCATTGCCTTTTGAGGAAAGCCAAAAAATCCACCGATGAGTGAAGTTGACTTGGAAAGAAGCGTGGACGATAACAATCCTCCGCTAGATGGGAAAGACGATGAAGTCGACGACGCTCCCGGTTTCCTTCTAGACGCCACAAAAGTGAATGGATTTGATGTCCCATCTGGAATATTTGGACTAAACTGATGTTTTACAATTTCCAATTTTGCGTTGATCACAAGTAAACTGTTCCCGAAACTCGATACACTTGCAATAGCCTGCGTTTCGTTCGTTTTTAAACGGTACTTTCCGACAACACCGGGTCTGTCGAATAGCCAATGAGAACCACTCAGCGTATCGTGTGCTCGTTGTCGTGCAGGATGCGGTGCGTTCAGTAATTGACTCGGCGTTTGCCCAAAGTTCTCAATTTGGTCTCGCAAAGCACGTCGCATGGTTGCGTTTGTTATTTTTGAAACATCTACGTTTCCTTCGTACGTGGTATAATAGAAAACATTGGTTGCTTTGACTGCTTCTGCACCACGCTGTTTAAATCCAAATATGAGATCAATCCATGTGTGCAAATTTTTGGACACGTGTTCAGATTCTAAAGCCGCTCTTTGTTTTGCAACGAAATCAACCGCATCGCTTGCCCACTTTGGAAGTTTGACATCTCCGACCTTTTCACCTTTTTGCGTGATGCCAAAATCACAATTGTTCAAGTTTAAAAACATCTCAGGCATTGTGAAAAATTCAGGCGTGAGTTCTTTTACATCTGAAATATCATTCAAGACAGACTTCCACATGGATTCGACGCTAGTAAAAAGTCTATCCGCGTGATCAAATTTACCGCCCTGCAAATTATACGCCAAAGTTGTAAATGGCTCAAGTCTGAGGAGATAAAACATCACGACCCCAGCAGATGAGTAATGGGAACCGTAATGAAACGGTGGGATTTCAGGATCATCTTTCAGCGCATCATACCTCTCTTTGACTTGGTTCAGTCGTTTCGAGTTCAGCGCTCCAATGGGTTTCGATAAATCTCTGAAAGTCTTTGGGTCATTCAAGTCCAATACCTCTGATTCATAATCTGCAATCACGTGAGGAAAGACAGGATACTGCGTAATATCCAGATAACTACGCCCAGCGAGCGTATTCAAAGCTAAGATGTAATCAAAATTCGATAGTTCGCGTCGAATCCATCGCGACGTGATGTCGCTTTTCCGCATCAAAACCTCCGGGTTCGAGGCCTCGAGGTAGAGAGGAACAAAGTTTTTCGGCTTCATTCGAATCAAACATCTGTAGATATTCTTCCTTTCTTCAGAAGATCCGAAGTCTACGAAGTATGTCTCTCGCGATAGAAAGAAAAACTCCAGCGCGCTTCTCTGCAACAAATAACGCCTCGACTGTACCTGATGAAGTTCATCTAGTTTCTGAATCCATGAATGTTCGATTTCGGTTTCGGTATCTTTTCCTGTGAAAGCTATGCAATCTTCCGTGAGAGTGAACGAACCGCGATACGTCCTTAACGGTGTGACCATCGTAGATTCATCGTTCGTGTAAACCGGTTCGTCATTGACAATCATTGAATTGGTAAGTTTATACGCGAGACGAGTCGCATCACTTTTAGCTCCGTTTTGTTCCCTTGCCCTGTTCTTCTTCTCTAACTTTTTTTCTTCCTCCTCCTGTACCTCCTGAATCATTTTTTCTTCGCTATCAAAATCTAAACTCTCTCTTCTGTTCACAGCTTTTGGTAAGGTTATCGAAGGTAGTTCTTCCTGGGTTCGTTCTTTCTGTTCTCGCTTTGGAGCTTCCCGCATTCTTTTTAAAATGTAGCGTCTTCTCTTTCCAGTCTCGATCGGGTCAACCTCCCATGGGAAATTTGCAAAATCTCCGCCTTCAAACTCACTGAGCCTCTCTGCGCTTTCTCGCTCGTACTTCATGCGCATTGCGAGCATTGATTCTCGACGTGCAAGTTCTTTTCGCTCTATTTCGAGACATCGTTTGGACAATGGCAGATTTTTGAAATCTTTTTCTACCCAGTCTTGGACAAACGTCAAGTAGGCTTTCTCTTTCGTGCCTCGCAAGGATTTGTACGCTTTCCATCGCTCTTCCGCGGATACATGATCACCAGGGTCACTTTTGGATACATCTGTCCCGTTCCCGAGTAAGTTACGAATTTCGGCATACATATCGGCCAATTTTTGGGTATCCTCGTCACTTGATTTTGAATCGATCCCATCAACGCGATGCAAATAATCATCCACGACTGATAATAATTTCAAACCGTTATCGCGCATAACGAGGGAGTTTTCCGACATGCTGAGCTTATTAAAGCCTCTGAGTTCTTTGAACACAAATGAAAGCAGATTTGTCAATACTTTATGCTCAATTGCTTTCGCATTAGCTTCTCCGGTTGTCTTGAAAGATTTAGACAAAATTTCGAGCACAAAAGCACCATCCCGAGAAGCTCTCAAAGCGTGATGTAGCAGAATGTCAAGTAAATCAATACCAACTTTGATGGTGTCTTCATCATTCTTCTCATCGATGTTCGTGCGAATAAGTAGCAAGATAATCCACTCTGGAAATTCGAGTGTAGAAACTAAAGTGTCTCTGTTCTCTGCCTTTGTACACGCCAAAAGAATGAACGCTTCCAAAGCCCTCTTACGAACACTTGGTTTAGAGTAAGGTAATGATTCAAGAAGGGCGTCAAACATCAGCTCGTTCTTTACTGATGGTACGTTAGCTGCCATTATGTCATCGAGATGATTAATCTTTGTCGCTAACGAAACCGAAAGCAAAGCGCCAAATACGGATTCGTTCAAAAGCATACGAGGACTTGATCGAACAGTATGCCTGATTGAACGAACTACCAGCGATGCCGTGACGCTACCTTCTTCATTTATTGCTTTTGCAGAAGTCAAATCGTTAATATTTAGGAAGCCATTATTCATTAAATGTCCAGTGATCAGAATGACATCGGCAATTATCTCACATTCAATGCCGTATTTCTCTTCTTTACCAGATATTCCATCTTCTTCATTTTTTAATGTAATTTTTCGGAGCAGATGCATCAAAATTTCGATGCCACCTTGACCAATAAAATTCTCCGTGAATGCACTCCTGAAAGAGTGATTTAACGCGTGAACAGCTCTGTTTAAAGTTTTCAATCCTTTCGAGACGATGACTAAGTACTCTTCACTACCGTCGAAAACGCTGATAAATTGGAGCAGAATTTTTGAAGCTTCGATCGCATCTCCTGCGGAAACAATCACAAAGAGCGAAAGAGTAAGCTCTTCTGCGATATCTTCGTAGGATTTGAGTAATTCAATATTATCCCAACCGGTATCTAGGAGCATCTGCAAACCGTTTAATTTCACGAGTGCGCTTGCGTTTGCATGCGCTTCTGCATTCAACGATCGCAACACTTCAACGATACCATTTGGAGAACAACCAGTTTGAGCGTATGGTTGGAGCGTCAAATAAAGAGACGCAAGCATTTCATCGTACAAACCGTCGTGATCTCTAGAAATGACGAGAAGTTTACCTAGTAATTTACATATTTCGATGTGCAAACTATCCTCATTTGGCATCTCCTGAAAGAGCCTGGGAAGTATTTGAGAAAGTAGCCTTCCCAAATTCATGCTCGCCATTGCTTGAACGTTTTGAGAATGACTTTGAGCTAATTCGACCATGACATGAAGAATTAAGCATGCGTTGGCCTTATCAAAGCTGCGATTATCCTCTATTTCTCCTTCATCGAGTAAAAATCTTAACATTTCACATGGCCCGGGCTGGAAATTCTCCCACATCGAATCACGAATCAAATCTCTTTTGAATACCTTTGTGTTTCCGATCAAAATCCCTTTTCTATCTGCATTCCTAGACGCAGAGGGGGCAAGATTTGTGACAGATTTAGCCTTCACTTTCGACACGGTAGGATGGAACAATTGCAAAAGTTTCGGCGAGAGCGATTTGTCGAATATCTCAGATTCATCTTCTTCAACCTCTGTAGTTGGAGGTGCGATAGACGTGGCGACGGTACCACTTGTCGTTCTAGAGAGTGGATCGTTACTGCTCTCGTGATGATAATGAGTACTGTTATGTCTAGCACCAACTCCACCGCCACTACTATTAGAACCTATTATGGATTGACTCAAAGCTGTAGTCAAAATTGACTCTCGATGTTGTCCAACATAGCATGGCACGTAGCTCCCCCCGCGCTCGTATAGTTTCTTGAAAGCCTGCGTTCCAAGTCCATCTTTAAAGATATACACGGGCCCAAGCTCAGCGTATAAAGCGCACTGTCTTCTCTTATCTTGCATGCCTGCCATTGCTGCGGGAGGGTTTGTTCCCAAACAACAAAAACCAAGCGGTTTCGTGACTTTAGGTAGCTTCATCGAGTGCATCTCGACGAGCTTCCCGTTGATATACAACGATGCCATCTCTCTTTTCACGGAGTACTCGACACCAACGCACAACCAAGTTTTCAACGGAAACTGGTGCGAAAATGGAAGCGTAATCCTTTCGCCTTTTTCTCCTTGGGCTTCGAATATCAAATAGTTCTTGTGAAAATAACTCTCATATCCTGAAGACCCCTCGCTCGAAAGCAACGAGAAAAGTCGCGGCATGTATTCTACTTCACTTCCAGCTGCCGCGGATGCTAAAACTTGCGCCGTTGTTGGCGAGATCTTCATATTTGGAGTTGAAATTTGCGCAGCCTGAGCTAACGCTTCAGCATTAATCTGATTTGTTTCGGAGTTTTCAAAACTATTTATGTACACGTAAGTGACAATGGCAAAACCATCCTTTGCAAACGGCCATTTTGATTCTGCGTTCCCTAAAATCCCCGCACTTTCGCCGTCTAAATGAAAGCAACATTTTGGTGAGAATGACGGCGTCGAAAAGCATTCATTTGTTTTTCGAAGCGAACGCAACAATGCCTCCATGCCTTCTTTCTTCCTGTTCCTGTTTTTTGCAATCATTTCGAACCAAAAGCGCAGTGTTCGCGGTGAACACGAAGCGCTCGCGAACACCCCAATAATATCAAGCAGAATTGCATCTTCGTACTCGGAATGTTCCCTGTTTTCATCGCACAATCGCTCTATGAATATTCGCAAGGCGTCCGTGGAAGCATCGACGGATGCCAACGCTCGCAACGAAGGCGAAGACGAAGACGAACGCACAACCGGTGATTGCAATTCACTAGTCTCATTTTTGTTCAACTGTCCTTTTCCTTCTCCTTTTGATTCCCCAGCATCATACGCGCCTCGAAGTTGTTCGTGTATTAATTCAATGTTCTCTAAGGATTGTTCGAGGATGAAATCGGAGATTATAGCCTCCAAAGATCTTCCGCCGTGTGCTCGAACCATTTTTGCACAATTGTAACTACTTGTACTTTCGATATTTTGGCACAAGCGAGATTGATTATCCCGCTCTCTTCTTCTTGTTCTTCTTCTCCTTTTTGTTCGACTCACGCGAGCAACGAAATAGCAATTATTCACTGTTTCCTGCGTTCAGAGAATTGCCGTGTTCGTGACATGGTTTCACTCGTGAGAAGTATGGCGTCACTATTCTTTTTTCTTCTCGGGCATTAAATTCTCTCTGTAACCTGAATTTAGTTCTGGTTTCCTGCTCTGAGTTCACGTGTGTGTGCACTGCAACTACGAGAGATTTGTATGCTACTCGTATATATTCCGTTCGCGTGAAGTGCTGCGCAACTCAAATACACGAGGGAACCCCCGAGAGCGAACCAAAAAAGAAAGCAGTTTCTCAAGTAGGATATGCTATTATCAATTAGTACTCGTACATTCACACACAACCAAACTATTATTCTTTTTTAAGGCTACACGTATTCGTATCTAGTCTCCTCCTCTGCCTCTCCCGCGACCTCGGCCTCCGCGTCCGCCGCCGCCGCCCCGACCCTGATACGGTCCTCTTTGTGCCGCTCTCCTCTCGTTCTCCTCTTTAGCTAACTGAATGATTTCCTCTTGCACGCACATGTACTTAATCGTATTTCCTCGAATAAAGCAAGTGTCCAGCTCGTGAAACCGGTCGCCGTCTTTGTTCGTGCAGACCACTTTCGTCAAGTGGACGTTCATCCACGCGTCGCAGGCGTTTAAAACTCCGTTATAGGTTTCTCCGTTTTTCAACTCGACGAGCATAGAGTGCCCTTGAGAGGTTTTCAGCAGCGATAGCGGTAACATTTTATACGTTACTCTGTTCTCTTCGTGTTTCTGAAGTAGTAAAGCGCGAGAGAGTGCGATCTCGTCTTCTTCTTCTTCTTCCTTTTTCTTTCGGACTTTGCGGGACCAATAATTCTCTTCGATCTCTCTTTTTCTCTGACTCGCGACGACAACTTCTCCTCGCTTCGATGATGCGTGTGTCGAAAAGCAACGTATTGCCAATGTCAGTTTTTTACGTGTACTCGCGCGCGCGCGTGTTTTGAGTTTTTTCTAGAGGTAAAGTACACGCGATGAATGACGCGCAATCAATTATTATGAAGCGAGAGAGAGGCAAAGCAAGGAAGGACAAGGGGGCACGAAAAGGCAAGCCTACCGACCAGCTCGTCTCTCACATTCGTATTTCCTCCAAATCTCGTTAAAAGCAAATCAAACATAAAAGTTGCACTTTTACCATTTCATGCCCACATCGCCATCGCACCGCACGAATCGAGAGTTTAAACCCGCACTTTGATTTCTAACCGCTTTTTTTACGAGAAGAGAGGTTTTTTTTGTCGCACGTTTGCGCTGGTTCTCGCGGCGCGTAAAAATTAGCCCGGGAGAGCGGAAAGAAGATGGCTGGACGACTTTCGATTCCAGTTGGGATTAAGAAACTGACGAATGTCGCGGTGGTGAGATACAAAACGCACGGCATTAGGTTTGAAATCGCGTGCTATAAAAACACGGTCATTTCTTATCGAGCAGGTGCAGAGAAGGACTTAGATAACGTGTTACAAACGACCGCTATTTACTTGAATGTTTCCAAGGGCATCGTCGCAAAAGAGGCGGATATGAAGAAGGCGTTCGGGACGACGGACGAGGAGAAGATATGCCGAGTGATTTTAGAAAAAGGCGAGTTACAGGTTGGAGAGAAAGAAAGAGAGGTCGGGCAAGAGTCGGTGACGCGAGATTGCGTGAATATATTGGTTGAAAAGACTATAAATCCAGAGACGAATAGGCCATACCCACACGGCATGATTGAAAGCGCGCTGAAGGAATGTCACTTTTCGGTAGATCCGACAAAGTCAGCAAAGCAACAAGCGCTAGCGATGATACCGAAATTAGCCAAATTGTTTCCGATTAAACGAGCGCCGATGCGATTTAAGTTTACCGTGGTAGCAGAGAGCGAAGAAGAGGCGAAAACAAAGGAGGAGGACATGTTGAATTTTCTCAAAGAACACGAAGCAAATGTAGAGACAAACAGTTTAAGCAAGGAGAAAAGTGATAGTAATGATAGTAATAGCAACTTCACACGAACAATTGTGTGTACGATAGAATCTTCGATGTATAGACCGTGCGACGCGTACGCAAAAGCGAGTAAAGGGAGCGTGCGTTTAGACGTGTTATCGCTCTCGGTGACCGCAGAGGCGGAGAGTCGTTCCGCGTTCGACGAGAGTTCATTACAAAACCAAACCGCAACGTATCGAAAGCAAAAAGATATGGAGGACTCTTTAGAAGGTGGAATGGCAAGACTTCAGCTCGGGCAACGATCGGATCCTACCCGGATAAAAGCTTCTTCGCGAAGTAATAAAAGAGATGAGAAAGGTACCGGAGCGGGAGTAGAGATGGTCGTAGACGAGAAATTCATACTCGTTCCGAGAGGGTTCATTAAGGATTTACCTGAGGAGCACAAATCCCGAAGGGAACGGTTCCAAGAGCTCGATACGATAGAAGAAGGATGGCACGTCGAATTGAGAAAGAAAGAAAGCTCCTCCATCGTCGAGGCGGTGTTCTTCTCTCCGAACAACGAAGCTTTTAAATCATACGCGGAAGCGCGTCGCAAGGCTCTTGGAATTAGTTGATTCTCTTAACACACTATTTTTGTTTAAGCAGCTACTACATATATATATATAACAACAATGACGATAATAATCTTCTTCTAGTCTTCGATATTATCCTCCTCGTCCTCCTCCTCCTCGTCGTCGTCGAAACCAATATCTTTCGCCTTCATCAACTTCTCTTCTCGCATCTCTTCCAAGCCGAGCTCTTCTTTTTGCTCTTCCTTATCCAAGTCCAAATCGTCAAACTTCGGTGTCGGTTCACCAGTCATTTCGATCCATTTTTGGTCCTCCCACTCGTCGTCAACGCACAATCTGCCGATGTTATATAAGAAGTCCAATGTATCTTCGGGAGGATCCGGACACTCTCCAAAATCGTACGGAAATCGAGGGTCATATACCTCCACCGAAGACTGCATCATCCTCTTCCTTTCCTTCGGGTCAAAGTTTATCAACTCCACGATTTTCTCGTGGTCCCACTCGCTCTCGTCTACTGTACTCTTATCTCTCAAGCGAATGTCCCCATCTTGCGACAGGTACCGAAACTTTTTAATCTGCTCTTCCTTATCTTTCATCGCTTGCGCTCTTTCTTTCTTCACGCGTTCTTTATATAAGCGCGCCTTTTCTTCGAACGCGTCGTATTTTTCCGGAGGTTTCTGAAACGAAACAAACTCTGGTTCCGGTTCGTACTCCTCCTCTGGTTTCGTAAAATCCCAACACGGCCAGTTCGCTTTCTTTCCCATGACTTCTTTAATGTGCTCCTCCCACGGGGTCGTTTCGTCGTCGTCGTCTTCTTCGACTCTTAATTCGTACTGCGACCACGGCGCGTGAAAACCGTTCGCGTCTTCGATAGTCTGCGCCTCAATTTCTCGCTGCGTTTTCCTCCGAGGCGTATTGTTGCTGGAAGCATCTTTGATCGATTTCACCGGTAAAGGGTAGGCGGAAGAAGAAGAGGAGGAACTCGTCGCTGAACCGTCGCGCTCGAACGAGTCTATGAACGCCCTGTCGTCATCGATTTCCTCTCCGTGGCCGTCGTTTTCTTCAGCATCGTCAGCCAGGGCAAAAGTTGTCGTTTTCCGCGACACTTTTTTCGCCGAGGCGTAAAAACGACGGCGGGTGGTGCAGAGCGAAGACGACGCGTTTGTTTTTGTCGTCGTCGTTTTCGTCGTCGTTTGTGCGCTTCTCGTGGCGGCGAGCATCGTGCGCGTGCTTTGATTATACAGAAATATTAGTACGTAATAGCGGGAAGATTTAAATGTCGCTCCGCCGCCGCTGAAAAAAAAGTTGTGCGATAAAAAAGCGTCTCACGCGAACACAAAAACACGCCTTTTGTTTGACATTTGACGCGTGCCCAAAAAGCACAAAAATTCTCCTCCACACCTCCTCAAAAAAACAACTAAACAACGCACGTAGAAAATGAGAGCGGCGGCGACAACCACGGGTAGATACCATCGTCGGTTTTTCATGAAAGCGATGTCTGCGTCGTCGTCGTTTACTTCTTCTTTGTCTGTCCCGGTAGTGTTACACTCTCGAAGAAGCAGCAATAGCACCGCGAGCACGAGTGGAAGAAGAGGAGGTTGTTATTCCATACCTGCTTCTTCTTCCAGAGTGGAATTCTTGAGAAACGCGAGGAGAACTACTAACGGTGGTGGTTGCACGAGAGTGAGAGCGTCGTCGTCGTCGTCGTCGTCGTCGTCGTCTTCAGAGGGTGGAGAGGAAACGACGAGGATACCCCGCGTACCGAAAACAGGTCCGAAACAAAGACTGGATGAACTGACGTTACAAACCAACCCAGAGTTGAGCAGAAACGTCGTCCAAAGTTGGATTCAACAAGGGAAAGTCTTGGTGGATGGTGAGAAAATAACAAAGCCGGGGACAAAGTTGAAACCGAACGTGACGATTGAAGTCTTAGCCGAGGAACCTAAATTCGTCTGTCGAGGAGGGTTGAAGCTAGAGAAAGCGCTGCAGTTTTTCGAGGTGGACGTTCGAGATAAGATTTGTTTAGACTCCGGGTTGAGCACCGGCGGTTTCACTGACTGTTTGTTGCAACAAGGCGCGAAGAAAGTGTATGGTGTAGACGTCGGGTACGGGCAAGTGCACGAGAAAATTAGAACGGACGAACGAGTTGTAGTCATGGAACGACAGAATTTGCGCTATTTAGAGTCTTTGCCTGATTTAGTGGAAGTGGTGACTTTGGATCTGAGTTTTATATCGGTGTTGAAAGTTTTACCGAGCGTAGCGAAAGTGTCAAAACCAAATGGCGATTTAATTGTTTTGATTAAACCACAATTTGAAGCCAAACGGGAACAAATTGGGAGTAAAGGAGTCGTTCGGGATACGAAAGTGCACGAAGAGGTGATCCATAACGTAATTGAAGGGGCGAAGACGTTAGGATACGAGTACATTAATCACACCGTATCGCCAATTAAAGGGGCGAAAGAAGGAAATACGGAATTTTTAGGGCACTTTCGCTATAATGCATGAATACTACTTAAGGTCACTTTACACGTTACGCGCACATGTATTTGTTCAATAAATATGTAATGATACATCACCTTCACATTTTTCTGGTTGGTTGGTTTGCTAAAGTGAGGAAAACTATGCCGCTATTATTTATTATTTACTTCGTTCTATTGTCCCCTCTTTGAAAGCTGCTCCGAGACCATCACCAACTGTTTTCGCTTCTGTTGCACTACGCCCAAAATCTTCTCCATGTTCACTTGCAACTCCTGCACTTTCTTTTTACAATACTCCTCCGCCCCTCTCGGTGTTTTCTCTACGAAATACCCCGTGCCTATATCTACTAAAACTTTATCTGTCGCGCCTACTTTCCCCGGAACGTACAAACTCTCCGTCACAGGCACTAACATAGGCTTCCCTACTTCCTCTTCGTTCAAAGCATCGCAGGCCATTCCAGATGAATGATATTTCCCCACCGCTCCCTGTAATTGTCTTAAACTATCCGAGCACATGTTCAAATCGTGTCTCAGTTGCTCTTGCAATACCTGTTCAGTGATGAGGAAGAAGAGGGAGAGGAAGAGGAGGGAAAAAAGTCAATTTTTGTGAGGTTTGTGCGTACGAAGAACAAAACAGATCGGAGAATCGAAAACAGAGACGAAAAAAGAAGGAAAGAAGGAAGGTGCCGAACTCACCGAGAGTTGTTCGACAGGTGCCGTTCGAATGTCGATGCTCGTCACGGAGGACATGATTTATTATACGGGAGAGAAAGAGATGATAACGTGCGCGCTGTAAAAGCAAATATACTTTTTTCTGGCGCTTTGAAAAAAGAAGTCAAAAGTACATCAAACCCAAAGACGAGAAAACCCGCCTACCCCGCGCGACTGAAAGTTCAAAAATTTTCGAAGCGCAAGCGCATACATATTATGTACAACATCGAATAAAATAGAAATCTTATTTATGATAGCCTATCACTTCTCCCCTGAGCTCTTCGCCCTCGCCCGGATATATTCTCAAAATTTCTCCGTTATCTTTATACAAGTCTTTGATTCCGCTCACGTATCCAACCTCGACCTCGTTGCTCGCCTGGTAATGGAAGATGCTATATTCGAATTCGGTCGATCTGTTTTTCTCGCTCTGTCCGGGAGAGAGTTTACCTATTTTATAGTTCGACTGAAAGGTTTGGGAGGAGATGTACCAGTATCGCACTACATGCATATTTGCATCGGAAATCGTTTCTCTGATGTCACCGTTGCCGTAATACATGGTCGATGTGGGACCACTGTCGACGCGAAAGGTGTTTGGTTGTACAAATTTTGTCACTTTCGTGCCATCCATATATTTTCGGATGATTTTCCCATCCGCGTGAACGTCCTCGGAAACTCCAGTTTCTGCGACATCGTTCCAAATCGGTGCTGGAGCGAAAGCTGGAGTTCGCAACAGTTCGTCTGGAACTTTTTCTTCGTCGTAAACATGCTGTTCTTCTACTTCTTCTTTCACGTGCTCATTCGTAACTTCCTCCACGGGAGAAGCATCGATGTAAACCGGAGGCGGAGACGCTTTCGCAAACATTGGCGACGATTTCATCGATTTTGAAACTACTGGTTCCGTTTTAACCGGCGTACTAGAGCTATGCGAGCGTTGAGACATCTTCATGCGACGCATTTCTTCTGACATTCGCTCTTTCTCCAACTTCAATGCAGACGCTTCGTGCGATAAATTTTCAACTTGTTTGCGCAAACGATCGACAGTCAACTTTGCTTTTTGATCTCTATACTTTTGATCTTCCTTCATTTTTTCTATTTCGCCTCTCAAAATCTTGATCTCTTCGCGCTCCGTTCGAGATTGCCCTAAAATTGAACGTTCTTTTTGTTCAAGCGCAAATCTCTCTCGCTTCATGTGACTTGCGAAATCATCCTTTTGTTCTTTGAACTCCATCATCTGCTTCTTGAAATTTTTCATATCTCTTTCCAGTTCTGCTCGGTCCTTATCCAGAGCTTTTCGAGCGTTTTCTTGTCTTTTAATTGCAGAACGGTTGATCGCGGCAGGGGACATGGAGCTTCGCGCTAACTCATTGATTCGTTGGGACGAGGAGGGTGGCATGGGTGAGCCCCGCACGGAACTTCGGAAAGTGGACGGCGGCGGAGTACTCGTTGCCTCGGGTGATGTTGCTCGGTGTTTTCTCAACACAGACTTTTTTTCGTCTTCACCACTCGTTTGCGTAAATGTCGCTACACCTGGACCGTTCGTCATTGTTGTGGTTGCTACTGCTTCCACATCACTCGCTTGGACGTGCTTTGAAGCGTACGGATACGAAAGCGGATCTTTAGAACGCATCTCCGCCGCACTTCGTCCATGTCGCACAAACTCTTCTGCCGCGCGCTCAATCGACTCCTTCGACGCTTCCCTTCTGATGGCATGCTCCAAAAATTCAAAATTCTCCACTTCTTGTTGCATTTCGTACTCCTCGAGTTCCCACGCGGTCATTTTTGTCTTATCTTTTACTGCTACTTGTTGCTCGGCTTTTCGCGAAGAAGTTGCCAACGGGGACGGCGACGTGCGCTCTTTCGGAGGAGTATAAATCCGTTTAACGCCCGTCCCTTTCTTTAAAAACGGTCTTTTGGGTGAGTCTGTGCTCGTGTTATTGTTCGCATTCACCGGTGATATCGAAGCAGGAACAGCACTCTTCGCGGCCATCAGACTGTCAACGCCTGTTCCGCCGGTGGTCGTTCCACCTCCACCCGCGGTCGTCGCAAAATTTTGTGTAGCGCTCATCGCGTACACGTTCCCAGTTGTCTCCTTCAAAACGTCTTTGGCGATAGACTTAGGCGGGACCAGCAATGCCGGGTCCCCTCCTTTCAGAGCCTCTCGAACGATGTCGTCGAACTTCTTCTCGTTCCGAACCACAGGAATATCGTCGAAATTCATTTTGACTTTTTTTTTTGAAAATTTCTCTACGAGTGTGTGTACCTGTGATTTTGAACGCACGACGTAGTAATAATCGCGTGCGTACGTAATAAATTTGTGTGTATATATATACCGATGGTGCACACTCTCTCTCTTCTTGTTTTCACCAGCGCGAGACGGGCGGGATGCGTATCACTCACTCGCGCACTTCTTTTTTTGAAGTGAATTTCCAAAGAAAAATTTTTATTTAAAAATATAACGGGGGGGGGGGGCACAAAAGAAAAATGGAAAAAATTGCAAAAGGATGCAACCAAAAAGCAGCCGGGGTTGGCGAGTGGCACCCACACGCGACGGCAAAAAACACAGCAGAGGCGAGAGAGTGGGGTGTTCTTCTCTATCCAAAGAAAAAAATGACTCTCCTCCTCCTCCTCCCTCTCTCTTCCTCTTCTGCTTCTAACGCCACCGACGTCGTCGTCGTTTGTAAAAAGAATTCTTTCACCTCTCGCTCTTCTTGCTCTCTCGCTTTTCCTCCAGGAAGACGAGGACATCTCGGACGACGCCAACGACGACGCCAATCGACAACTTTCTTTTCAGAAGCGGCATCGAAAACGGCGGCAACCAACTCTCGCTCCACCACCTCCTCTTCTTCCTCTTTCCTTTTCCGACAGAGCGGGCGAGCGATTCAACGCAACGGCATTCGTAGTAATAGCACCGGCAAAATCAACAGCAGCGGTAATAGCATGCTCGTGAAAGATGAAGTGGACGATCCGGCCATCCGCCCAGTCGCCGAAGAAGCCATCTCGTGGGCGTTTCAGCACGGTTTAGTCGTCGCCAGTGGGAAGGAGACGGCTGGTCAAGTGTTTCATGCACCAGTAGCGTTGTATCCGACTCCATTTCCGAAGGACTTGTTTGAGTTTGCGAAAGATATAACGCCAAAGTTTGCGGAGCTGTACGATAAAGTCTCCGAAGACGACGCGTTCATGCGAGAGACTTTGAGAGAAGCCGCACTGAGCGACCCAGATTTTACCGGGAGACTCTGGAAAATTTACGAGGCGTGCGGGAAACGCGGGAACGGGCGATTAGATAAAGAGCTGGGTATTTTGCGTACGGATTATATGCTCGACACGCGCTCAGGAATGCCATTACAAGTTGAAGTGAACACGGTGAGTACGTCGTTTATGGGGCTAGGCTCGAAAGTGACGCTGTTGCATCAACATTTAGCCGAGTATACGAAAGACAGTGGAATGAATTTGAAGAAAGAAAACATGCCGATGAATGACTCCCTCAATCAAGCGGCGAAAACCCTTTGCGAAGGTTGGAAGTGCATGGAATGCAAAAATGCGAGCATTTTGATGGTCGTTCAAGAGGGCGAAACGAACATTTTCGATCAACGATTGATATCTCAAAAAGTATTCGAAACAATCGGCGTGAAGACGATTCGCAAGACGCTTGGAGAAGTCAACGAAAGCGGTAGACTAGACGAGAAAACAAATCTTTTTTCCATCGACGGTCATTTATGCAGCGTGATATATTTCCGCGCTGGGTACTCGCCGAGCGATTTTCCGAGCGAAGCGCAGTGGGAAGCGAAGATGATGTTGGAGAAATCGAGCTCTTTGAAGTCACCTTCCGTGGCAATGCACTTGGCCGGTTCGAAAAAGATTCAACAAGCTTTAGCTGAAGAAGGCGTGCTCGAAAAGTTTATGCCAAACGACGCGAGCGAGATGCGCAAAGTGTTTGCCGGTTTGTATTCTTTCGAGGGCGAAGCAAACATGCAAAAAACAATTCAGCTGGGATTGTCTAACCCGGCGAATTACGTGTTAAAGCCACAACGCGAGGGCGGCGGGAACAACTTGTACGGAAAAGAACTGAAAGAAAAATTAGAAAACGATACGAAAGATTTACCGGCGTACATCTTAATGCAGAGAATATTTCCTCCCAGTCATCAAGTGACCATGTTGAGAAGAGGATTAGCGTACGAAATCGAAAGCTTGAGCGAATTAGGAATTTACGGTTCGTACTTACGCGTGGGAGATGTGAATAGTAGTGCCTCACGAGTTATGAACGAGCACGGCGGGAGCTTGTTGAGAACGAAAGCAGCTTCGAGCGACGAAGGTGGAGTCGCAGCTGGTTATGCCGTTTTAGATAGTCCGTATTTAGTGTAATGATGATGTGCGAACGAAACGAAGTAATATTTACGAGCGTGTTATCTATAAAGTCGGTGTGCGTGGATGTGGTGAAACAGCAAAATTTTCCTCCCACCTCAATACAAACACACCTCACAACTCAGAACTTTTTTTTAAGATGCCCATCGCGGGAGGCGGAACTGCGGACGTCTGGGGCGACGACGACGACGACGACGACGACGACGACATCGGTGAAGAAGAGAGAGTGAATGAAAATAACAACAAGTTAAATCTTCTCCAGCAAGAGTCAGAGACTCGAAGAGAGAGATTTTTCAACGCCGGTTATCGGGACGGTTTAGACGAGGGGAGAACCGCCACGGTGCAAAAAGGATTCAACGAAGGATATAAGACAGGTTTCAAAGAAGGATTTGAGTTTGGACGAGTCAGAGGCGCGGTGAGATCTTTGAAGATACTCCATAATAATAACACCGGTGAAACAACGAAAGAGAAGAAGATGCATGTCAATGATAATGATTCGTTGATATCAAAGCACGGAATAGTTGCGTTGTCCAGCACAGAAGCGCGACGGTTAAAGTTCGTACACAGGACAAAAAGTGAAGACGAAGAAGTAAATGAAGAGGCGCATCGTCTATTAACGCAGGAAGCTCTAGAGACGCTGAAGAAGCGATTGCTGGAAGAAGAAAATGTAAAACTGTAGTGTAATAGAATAGCATTAGTTTGTACAACGCGTTTGTGTCATTGAGATGATATATATGAGAACTGTCTAAGCGTCTACCAATCGCGAAAGCGACTGTATCAAATGTCGCAAGTTAGCCCGAGTACTCGGATCACCAGAGACGCTCGAAATGTCTCCGGATACTTTTTCTACGTGTTGCAAAGTCTTCGTCAGTGTCGAGATGGATTGTCTCAACATGTCTTGATTTTCCTCGGTTAAAATTGTTTGTCGCAACTCCCGAATATCTTGCACCGTTGCCGATGCATGTCCCGCTAATAGCTCAATAGTTTCCAATGTTCCTTGGTCTTTGACACCTTGCATCATCGGTCGAAGCTCTCTGGCAATTAACGCAGCTTCAGTTAACAACGGCTCTAAAACCTGCATCAAATCTTGAGCCCCATCCGTGACTTGAAACATCTTTCGAATTCCATCCTGTTGTTCCATTTCTCTCGCCAAGCGCGTGCAAATGCCAACTAAATCATCCATAGAAACCCCAGGTCTGCCCTCAATTCGTCCTCTATCGCAAACAATAACACCTTCCCCTTCACACCCAGCATCTAATGGACCCCATTGCGCCTGTGGGATGGGTAATTTCGGGGTAATATCAATAATAGTCTCTGCAATTAAACCTGACTGATTTGCGTCAATCGTCGAATTTCTTGGAATTGGTACTCTTTTATCGTCCATTTCCACCAGAACCGTCACTTTATCCAAAGCTGGTTGCACAGACAATACCGTTCCCGCTTTCACGCCTCTGATTCTTACGTTTGTTCCGACTTGAATCCCACACGCCAGTGGGAATTCAATAAACGCCTGGTACGAGTTCTTCCTCGCGTTGTTGAAGATACCCACTATCCATCCACAAATTAAAGCCCCTAACATTGCACCTCCAACGATAAACAAACCTACTCCGCCTTCCATGATCCGAGTTCTACCAAAGCCAAAATCTTGCAACGGCTTCGCCAATCTGTTCCATAAAGCTCCGAGAATTTTCATCGGCGGTCCGAGGAAGAGATTCAAAACTGCATTCCCTTTAAAAATGTCACTGTTGTTGTTATTGTCGTCCGAAGCTGCGTACGCGGAGAAGTTATTACTCGTCGTCGCTCTCGTGACAACTTTCTTGCTGAACACGGAATTCGTGTAGGACCCGTTGCCCCACCAATTCTTCTTACCGTATCTGTATGCTGTTTCTGATGCTTTGATGGACGACGACGAATAGTGATCGTTCTCGTTACCTTTCAACGAATAGTTACTACTGCTGCTACTGTTATTATTATTATTATTACTGTTGCGAACGCCAACGATGACGCCCGATCCTCTCTTCTTGTTATTCTTTCTTTGTTCTTGCAACGCTTGCACCAGCGGTTGTTGTTGTCGTTGTTGTTGTCGTCTTCGCCCGCTCGTGGTCGTGCTCTCTTCATTCTTCGAAGAGGAAAGAGATACGCAGCGGAAGATTGTTTGTGTGCGTCTCGCGGACATAACGCGCGTCGTCTTCGTTGTCGTCGTTGCTCCACCTCTGAACGAACACGAGGACTCAGAGAACGACGTCGATCTCATGCGAAGAGCGTTTAACCCTGTAAAGGAGGCTGACATTCTTTCAGATGAAGAAGCGCAAGTTTTCTTTGGAGAGATTCAAACAAAACGAGGGGAGAAGATATACGACGCCAGCGAGTGAGCGAGAAAAACCAAAAACGATAAAAACCAACAACGCGCAAGCAAGCAAGGCACGTGTAATATTTTTTTTCTTCTCTCTTCCTAATTATACAGCTACTTTATTCAAAACATCTCTCCTCTCTCCTTACGAACCAGTGCATTAGACGGTAAATATTGAACGGCGACGTGTTGTTCTTGTTCTTGAAGTTGTCCCATAGACAAAGAGGAGTGCGTTCGCTTCCCGCCCGGGGAGCTTTTAGTATTGCTCTTTTTCGGCGGTCGGTGCGAATGTAACGTCGGCTTCTCGCCCCACTTTTCGTGGAATTTATCCAACTTTACCTTTTGGTAAGACGTGCTTGAGTCTAAGTTCGCCAAGTGAGAGGTATCCGGAATGCCCGCTATGCGTTTCATAATCGTGGATTTGAACAACGTTGCCTGGAAGAGCGAGTATGTGTTGCTCGTGATCCAGTAACAAAACACGCCTTGCGTAAAATTCCACGTCATTGGCACTAAAGCTACGGCTAAACCTCTAAGCACCCACTTCATGGTCATCCCTTGTTGATTGTTGTTCATGCCTTCTACGGCGCCTAACTCAACCGACGCTAAAAATAAAGCAGACGTCAACAAAGGCATCATCATGGTTGGATCCGAGGCTGATAAATCGGTAAACCAAAGGGCCCCTCCGTCTTTGAACGATCCGATCCCATCTGCCATTCTCGAGATGGCAAAGTAGAAGGAAACGAACAACGGCGCAGAAACTAATAAAGGTGCTAACGACTTCACCGGATGACAATCGTATTTTCTCCAAATAGCCGTCACTTCGCTTAAATGTCTCTGTGCCGCCTCCGGGTCGTTTTGTGCTTGCACTTGTTTCGCCCGTTCTTGAAGACGCTCCATCTCCGGTCTTGCCAATTGCATTCGCGCCGTATTTCGCATTTGCATCACGGTGAATGGTAATGTTAATGTTCTCATAACTACGGTCGCCGCGGCAATCGCTTGGTACCACTCTAATCCACTGACGAGATGAAAGTATTCCATGACGTACATCAAACCGGCGGTGGTGTACCACGACTCTCCCGCTATTTGCGCAACTTCGCCGACAAGTTCTGTTCCCGGAGGAAGAGTACTAGTGCTACTAAGATCTGTTACTATTGATGACACGGAGTCTCCTCCTACATCGACACCACCACTACTACTAACCGTGCCATCTTCGAGCTCGCTCGTTGCCGAAGACGAAGAAGAGGAAGAAGGACTTTCGTCGCTGCTGCTGTTGTTACTCCAAAACGCATATCCACGCACTTGACTCGTCAACAAGGAGGAAGATGTTCTCGTAACGCTACTTCTATTCGTAAATCTGCCGTTGTTGTTATTGTTGTTGTTAATATTGTTATTAAAGCCACTGTATTTTCGTCGCTGCAGTGTTCTCTGTTGATTACGGTATCGTTTGCTTTCCTCTTCTTTCGTTACTTCTGTCGCCGACGAGGAGGAAAAAAGACGACGCATTCGGTCTTCTTCTCCTCGTCCTCCTCCTCCTCCTCCAGGAGCGGCAGAAACGATCGATCGCACCAAGGACGACGAGAGTAATCCCCCCGCGGCGTCCAAAGTGTGACCTTTCGACGAGGAGGACACGAGCGACGATGTCTGTCTCGTTGTAAACGCGAGCGTTCGTCGTCGAAGTGCCATCTTTGTGGATTGAGAAGAGTTATGATAGAGAAACAAAGAAGTGGGGAGGGGCGAGGGGGAAGGTGAGAAAAAAACACTCTGAGAGTGAAGCGCATGTTGTGCGCTTCGAGCTCAAAGGCTAGGCTATACCCTGAAAACGAGAAGGGAGCCAAAAACGCAAAAACCAAAAGAAAAAAACTCCAACACCCTCTTTTTTTTCCTTGGCCGATCACACCACCCTGACCCCCTAAATATTGAAAAAACAAGGGAAAACGCCCCTCAGCCTCACCTCGTTCGCTCAAATATAATATAATCATCTTCACTCGTTTGCCACGCAATATATATACTCTTTTGTGCGCGCCTTTTCACATATTTAAAGTACGCCGCGAATCGGAGAGACACGGAAAGAAAGAGAGGAAAGAACGATCTCGCGCGTAGTTAAGACGTATTGAGATCGTCCGATCGTTATCTTCTTCTTTGGTAAATTACAAAAACGCGCGTGAGAGAGAGAGAGAGACCTTTGGAAAAGGGCCGCGTCTTTTAATTTTAGGGAACCTGTCTCTTTCCTCGCCGGTTTCGACCGATCGAGCGATACTTTGAAGAAGAAAAGTGGAAAGAAACATGTCGCCGATGAAGAAACCGTACAATGACATCGAGTCTGGCGATGCGAACGATGGGACGAAACCGTTGTTGACCGCGGGAAAATCAGGTCCAGAGTCGCAGTACGGCACGAAACACTCCTCGGAAAACGGAAGCGATTCCGGGTTCGAAGGAAGCGACGCTTTAAAAACGAACGATCAGTATTACATGGGCGTGGATAAAGCCACTTTATTCAACACTCCCGAAGAAGGTTTAACAGAAATTGAAGCCGAGAGACGTTTGCAGCTGTTTGGCTTGAATGAACTTTCCAGGAAGGAAGAAAACGTCTGGGTGAAACTCGCGCTTGAATTTGTTCAGCCCATGCCGTTGATGATTTGGGCCGCGATTCTTATCGAGAGTTTAGAAGCCTACGTGCACAGTTCACCCGACGACGTGGTCGACGTCTTAGTTCTTATTGTTTTGCAATTACTAAACGTTTTGGTTGGCTTTATCGAAGAGTTGAAGGCTGGTGATTCCATTGCAGCTCTGAGAGATTCGTTGAAACCAGAAGCAATCGTTAAGAGAGAAAATAAAATATACACGATCAACGCAACTTTGTTAGTTCCGGGAGATGTGGTCGCGTTGGGTGCCGGTGGAGCTATTCCAGCTGATTGCAGATTACGAGAAGGTAAACCGATTCAAGTCGACCAAGCCGCTTTGACCGGTGAAAGTTTACCGGTGGCAATGTTTGAAGGTTCCGAAGCGAAGATGGGATCGACGGTCACCCGCGGGGAAATCGAAGCTACGGTTACCGCGACTGGGTCGCAAACGTTCTTCGGTAAAACCGCAGATTTAGTGCAAGGTGTAGACGAGCTTGGACACTTTGAGAAAGTGTTGAGAGAGATCATGTACATCTTGGTTGGGTTGGGGGTATTTATTTGCGCATTGGTGTTTATTTACTTGAACATGATTGGTGTCGATTTCTGGCAAACGCTCGCGTTCAACGTCGTTCTTTTAGTTGCTTCGATTCCAATTGCGTTGAGAGTCGTGTGCACGACGACGTTGGCGTTGGGATGCCACGAATTAGCCGCGGAGAAGGCCATCGTAGCTCGCCTTTCCTCCGTGGAAGAACTCGCGGGTATGACAATCTTGTGCTCGGACAAGACTGGAACGTTGACATTGAACAAGATGATGTTGCAAGATTATTTACCGACGTTCGTTCCAGACATTACGAGAGAAGAAGTACTGAAATTAGCCGCTTTGGCGGCGAAATGGTGGGAGCCGGCGAAGGATGCGTTGGATACTTTGGTGTTGAACTCAGTTGATCGCGTCGTGTTGGACCCGTACGAGCATACTGATTACGTTCCCTTTGATCCGATCATCAAGAGAACCGAAGCAACTGTGAAGAATGAAACCACCGGTGAGAAATTTGTCGTCACTAAAGGTGCTCCGCACGTGCTTTTGGAGATGAGTTCGAACAAAGATCAAATCGGTAAAGAAGTTGAAGAAAAAGTATTAGAGCTTGCGCACAGAGGTATTCGGTCCTTGGCCGTCGCGAGAACGAAAAATGGCGATGTCACCGAACGAAAATTTGAATTTATCGGTATTCTCACCTTTTTAGATCCTCCTCGTCCGGATACGAAACATACCATCGATTGTGCGAATGACTTTGGCGTCTCGGTGAAAATGATCACTGGCGACCACCGAGCAATTGCGGTGGAAACCTGCCGCACGTTAGGTATGGGAACGAATGTTTTAGGTGCTGAGAAGCTTCCCTTGCTCACCGCGCAGGAACTCGAAGCGTCGACGACGTTGGGCAGAGACTACGGTGAGATGTGCCGCCAAGCAGATGGTTTCGCCCAAGTCTTCCCGGAGCACAAATATCTCATCGTAGAGGCGTTACGTCAACAAGGTTACTTGGTTGGCATGACTGGCGATGGTGTGAACGATGCTCCGGCGCTGAAAAGGTCTGACGTCGGTATCGCCGTTCAAGGGGCGACTTCTGCCGCGCAAGCTGCGGCCGATATTGTCTTGACGCAACCGGGTTTGTCCACCATCGTTACCGCAATTGTGACCTCCAGGAAGATCTTCCAAAGAATGAAGAACTTTGTGATTTACCGCGTCGCGTGTACCGAACAGTTGCTGTTCTTCTTCTTCATCTCCTGCATCTTCTATCATCCGAACGAGTACAACGCGGATTGGCCGTCGTACTTCGCGATTCCAGTCATCGCTTTGGTCACTATCACCATCTTGAACGACGGTACCATTATTTCAGTCGCGTACGATCACGTCGATGCCTCCATAAAGCCAGAGAAGTGGGATTTGAATATCTTATATATTGTTTCTTCAGCTATTGGTATGGTTGCTTTAATTGGTTCAATCGTATTATTGGAGCTATCCTTGGATTCGCAATCGCCAGACAGCATGTGGAGATCCATGGGATTACCAATGATGTCCTACGGAGAGATCCAAACACTCATGTACTTAAAAATCTCGCTTTCGGATTACTTCTCGGTGTTCAACTCCAGAACGAAAGGGTGGATGTGGTCGAGAATGCCGTCGATGGTTTTAGTTGGCGCGTTCATTCTCGCCACTACGTGCTCTACGTTTTTGGCTGTCTATTGGCCATTTGGAAACGGTATGAAAGGCATCGAGTGGGATTTAGCAGTGTACTGTTGGTTATACGTGATCATGTGGGCATTCATTCAAGATGCAGCTAAGGTTATCACGTACAAGGTGTTGCAATCTATCGGCTGGGTTGAATCCGTCAAGGTGATTGATGAGAAGGCTTTGAAGAGAGGGAGAGAAGCAGTTATCAGTGCACTGTAAGTGAAAGAATGGATGGGCACATGCAAATAATTCATTTTACCATATTTATTCGTCATGCATAGTAGAATTAGAGTGAGAGAGAGCATAAGAGAGGGAGAAGAGTTGTTGTCATACATTTATTTGTATTAAAGCTTAATATGCAAAACTAATTTTGTACTTCCACACTTTGTGCGGACGCTTTCTTTGATGTGACCGTTTTTCTTACCTCTTCACCTGGTTTCAACTCAACGGTGCTCCCTCGCACACGCACATGACATCGAAAGTAATTACAGGAAGGTTGAATCATACACGCTGCGGAAGTAGCCGCGGGAGCATCTGCCCCAACAACGTACAATGCGTGGTAAAACGCAGCAAAGAACTGAAAGATATCATCCCCTTCTGCACCAGCTGTGATGAAGTTGTCAGGATCTTCGTTGGTAGGCGCCACGATGGCTTTTGCTCCCGCATCTAACAAAGCTTCGACCAAATCTGCACTAATAGAAGCTTGACTGACGATAATTTTATCATTCCACATTCCAATAAGTTTACTCGCCGTGTAATCTGATAAATACTCCAAAGGAATAGTTCTTTTGAAGAGATACGCACCAAGTTGCCCGTCGTTGGAATCCGATTGCAAGTGCTTTCCTATGAACGTGTGCAAAACACCTTCTACCTCGACCGAGGGTACCGAGGAACACATTTCATAAAGAGAAGTGAACTTTTGCGACTGTTTTGACGGATATTTCGCACACTCTATGAACAAATTCGCCACAGCTGACGGCTCTGCGATAGCCGTAATATCATGTTGCCAACGCAACACGATGCCCTCCAAATCTGAAACGCAGTTCAAGTGAATAACACCTGCGTTTGCACCAATTCTTTTAAACTGCGCGTTGAGGTTCTCAATTGCTTTGTTGTTCGCGTCTACAAGTTCTTGCTCTCCTCCCATCTTGTTTCTATCACTTTTAAAGCTACCGTTTTTCCCACTAATAGTATTGTCCTTTGCACGGGCATGGCTGTTATCGTTGTTCTTGTTCTCACTCGCGGCTCCATTTTTACCAAAAGAGAATCCGTTATTTTCAGGATTGTAACTCGAAGACGTATCTATACGAGCAAATGGGATGGACCGCAGAGCGCAAAATTCTTCAACAATTTCAGTTTTCGCCGCGAATTCATTTTCGTATCTCTGCGCCTCAATGACTAAAACTCCTTTCTTAGAGCCAAGTTCGGTTGCGATCACAGCCGCTGTTTCTTCGTCCAAGGCATCTGGCTGCAACAACTGACACAGTTCGCCAAATCGCTCGTTTTCGGATTTCACATACTCACCTGTTGCTTCTCGTAGCCGTTTCAGCGCTTGCTTATCGATTTCATCTAAATCTATATCACACCTCAAATCGATGGGGTTGAAACGGAAGTACTTCGTCTCTGGTATCAAAGGTAAAAGCGTTCCCAACGCCTCGTCTACCCTTTCTACGTTACAAGAGGATTCGAGCATGATCAAAGAAGCGTCGATCAGACTGTGACTTGAAGCACCCCGTTTAACCCGTGGAACTTCTCCTGTCCCGAGGGACACCACGCACTCAATCTGCCGATCTGGCCACAAACGCCTCGCCTCCATGATGCCCATCATTGCTGGGTTGTTACAGGTCACGGCACCATCTTGCCATTTCTCATCACCCAACGTAAAATCTGCTAAATAATACGGGGCAGCGCTCGAAGCTCTCAAACAGTGCCACATCAAGTGTTTACACGAACCAGGCATCGCATATCTTCCGTGGTTTTCATCCTCAGCGGTTTCCGGGTACTGGTAGTTTCTAAAGACGTATGGAGAAGAAGGATATTTCGATACAATTGTACCGACGACGAATACTTTCGGGCCGCCTCTTAACGATGTTTCAATGAATGGTTCTTGTTTACCATCTATTTCAGATTCTTGTTGGAGTAAGCTTTCGAACACGTTCGCATCGTGTTTCGATCCGTGCACGGCAACTCTCCACTTCTGCTGCCCATCGCGGTACAAGTTATCAAATCGGTCTTTCCAAGACGCTTCTCCTTCCTGTCTATCTTTCGGCTTTGAGAATATTCTGGTCCCTAAGTCTGTGTAGATTTCATCACATCTCGTCAAATCATGTTTCCGAACTCCCACAGCGCATGCCTTGAGTGATATAAAGAGAGAAGTTAGCTATTGTATGTTTCTTTCTTCAAGGAAGTGACCGTCTTTCCTTTGGAAAATCAGAACAAGAAAGAAAAATACTAAAATAGAAAAAAAATAGAAAGAAGAAAAAAAATACTATTTCAACCAAACGCGCGTTTACGCGCGATATTTCACCGATTTTAGCATCACTTACCAGTATACCACCGGTACTCGTACCGCAGATCAAGTCAAAAAGCTCATGAATTGGTTTACCCGTGCCTTCCTAAGACCGGTTGCAAAATTGTCAGAATGGTTTCATACAGCGGTGCTTTGACCGAGCACATAAACTGTAAAGAAAAATTGTTCGTACCTCGATTCGTCGCAACATTTGCACGGTAGAAATACCGCGCATGCCTCCTCCGTCCATACACAAGATTCTTACACCTTTACCGACAATCGGACGCCGATTGACAGCCTGTCTGACGATTTCATTCTCGCCGAAGATAGCCAAGGCTCGAGTTGCGTATTTCTTAATTAATTCCGTATTTTCATTTTCTGGAAAGCTCAGCGCTAATTCTGCAAGTAAACTACGTATGCCTCTCATCTTTAACATTGCTCGTCTGTTGACAGATTCAAAGCCTAAATTTCCCAGTGCTAATAGGCCGGAAGATTTTAATTCAGAATTATCGCTCTAAATAAAATAAATAAAATTTTGAGTTATTTTTCGGGAAATGATATTTATCATCTAAACGCACCTTGATTATATCAACAAGTAAGCTAATTAATGTTTCATCGTATATGCTCTGTTTTTTTCATGGGAAAATCGTAAATTCGGTTAGAATATAAAGTTCAAAAAATAATTAATTAAAAATAAAAACAAAAAAAATCAATAGCCTACATACCTTTGATAATTTTCCCGACGCGAACGCCAGGGATGCGAGAATATTGCATCCGCATATTTGTACGGCATAATTAGAGTCCTGTTTTGCGTAAGTAGGGAAAAAAATAATTAAAAGTCAATTTTTATTGTTGAGCAAAATGTAGCCTTTTAGCGAGTAGAAGATGAAAAAAAGGAAGAAGCACAGGAGCAAACTAGAGAAGAAACGACCACTTACCGCCATCAAACTTTGTATTCTTTGAGATACTTTCGAATCGATGAGCTTTTGCGCTATATCGGGAAGTTGACTCATAGCAGCTATGATGTGTGTTGCTTCGCGGATGACGTTCTCGTCAGAAGTTAAAAGCATCGTTAGCATTTGCTGGAGTGCGCCTTCGGTGGCGGCTATTTCGACGCAGTTCGAAGGATCTTCTTGCGCGATCTTCGCTAAAGCGGTAGCTATGAGCAAGTGTTGGCAACTCGAGTGTCTAAATACGAGAGTAAAAAAAGCCGAAAACGCTTTTCCTTTCTGGGCCGCTTTTCCTGAAATCGCCTGAGGAATGTAGCTCGAAGTCGTGTCTCCGACTTGCACATCCACGTTTGTCAAATCGTCATTTGCGCTTACGACGACGTTTACTAACGATAAACACCTCAAAGATTTACAGTGGTGCATTTCTGGTAGATACTCCACCGGGTTCCCATACAAATGAAATGTATGCACTTTCGATAACGCTTTCATATCCATCACGGGTTTCGTCAGTTTATTTCCTTTGAAAGAAATTATCTGGAGCATCTTATTCTCCCTTAAATCCGTTCGTATTTTCGTAAGTTGGTTGTTGTCGCAGTGCAATTCTCTCAAGCTTTTCAAGTTTACCAGACTCGGCAAGTCGTTGAGCTTATTGTTGTTCAGCTTCAACACTTCCAAACGAGGGAAGAACTGCGTGATTTCTACAGGCAACTCCGTCAACTGCGCATTGGAGAGATCGATTGAAACTACATTCTTGAACCTTTCTCGAATGTCGCCCAAGATTCTAACCACACCTTCGCCTAAAACTAACTCCTCGATGGAATCCAAATCGCACCCTTTCAGTAATGAATACAATCCTTCGCACAGTGTTGCCGTTCCTGTGTTGTTCTGTCTCGTCAAGCGAAAGACTTTGGGAGTCGGTTTATACGGCTCTATTGTCAATCGAACTTTCACTTTGACGACGTCGTAGCCACCTTGTAAACACAACAACTGCGCTTTCACCACGTCGCCTTGTTCTTTGAAGGGTAAGCTCATCTGTCCGTCGGCTATCTTGTCCAAAATCTCCTCGTGGTCTCGCTCTGAATTATATTCCACGTTCACTTCGTGAAATTGGAGCTCCGTTTTTGTCATCTCTTCTCCTTCTTCTTCTTTTACTTCTTGTTGAACGGAAGCAGAAGTGTTACTAGTTGTCGTCGTAACACTGACTTCCTCTCGATACCCGAACGATAAGTTGAACACGTCCGGCGTTCGGCCCATGGTTAGAGAGCGAAACATGTTTTTTTGATTAGTGTTTGGTGTTCGTTGGAAGGCACTTTGGCACAGCAAGCGGCCTTTTTTGAGGATTGAGGTCCTTTTTTCTGTGCTCTCTCGAGCTCTTCTCACAGCTTTTCACAAAAGCTTTTCCAGCGCGTACAAGGAACGGGAACGAACACACAAACGAATAAAACTTCAAAAAAAAAAAAGTGAAAAAGAACGAACAGCACCACGGAAGATATCCGATATCAAACATGAGAGAGAGAGAGAGATGAAAACTCAAACGCGCGCTCAACGAGTATTACTACTAGTAAAAGAACTGTTACTGTGAGAGGGGAACACACACACACACACACACACACACACACACACACACATTTGTTGGAACTTTTTACGAACGAGAGATGTCAACATTTTCCTATCGCGCCTTGTTGAAATCCAAACGAGAAGGAAAAAATGGAACAACAACAACGACAGCAACGACGACGATGAAGACGTTGGTATCACAGAAGAAGAGGAAGTTAGACGACGAGATGATCTTGAGCATCCTCCGAATAATCGCTCTCCAATTACGAGTCAACAACGAATCTGAGGTTACCGGAAATAGTAAGAATAATAATTTGTTCTTGTTAAAACACCACGCGGAAGTGTTACACGGAGATACCGATGCTTCTTACACTTGGAAACGGAAAGCTTTGGAACTCATAGAAGAAGGTGAAGAATACGAAATATATGAAGAGAGAACAAAAGCAGGAGGTAAAGATTTGGCGAAACTTTTGCTGGAAGGATTAGATTTATTAACGGATTGTTTGCTGACGACAAAGTTATACGAGCAGTTCATCACGGCTGTAGAGTCCACGGAGCACAGGGAAAGTCAGCGATTCATAGTCACCTTCTTGTTGAAAGAATTTGTGCCAAAAGAACGCCTGGACATTTTGAAAGAGATTTGCGAGTTTGTTCACTCTACGACGTGCGGATTCAACGCTAAAACTGGTAATGTATTTGTAAAAGATAAAACAGCGTTGCGATCCATAGCGAGCGCTATTGGGCCGCGAATATTAAAGCCATCACGAGAGAAGTGCGCGACGTCCCGGACGCGAGAAGAAGACGAAGCATTTCTGGTCGTTTCACTGATGGAACTCATCTTCGTGGACTATTATTCAATCATGACGGATGCTGAAAACGAGAACAAACCAGTTTTCATCGAGAATATGCGAAGCGAGAAGTTTGGGAATAATATATATTTCGATACTTCTGTGAGTGCGTCATCGTATGCGGAAATGTATCTCAAAAGCGTAGGAACGATGAACAGACAAGATCACCGCGACAGAAAGAATAAAACGGAATATGATTTTGACGACAGCAAAAGTAAGAATATCATCGACGACGGCATAAATATCAACAAGGATGATTTTGATGACAACGATGACGACAACGATGACGAATCGTTTTCGTTTCGTCGCGAGTATTTTTATAATAATGACAAGAACGGTTTTAGAAGCAGCAGAAAGTTTGAAATCTATTCCGACGATGGAGAGTACGACGATGACGATATTCGAGGAGAAGGTTTGATTGACGACAATAGTTTGCCTGCGTGGATGAACGAAGCAACCGCAGGTGTGAAAGGAGGGAAACACAGGCGCGCTACCTTTGGTATATCTTCACCATCCGAGTTTGAAGTGGATGGGGAAGTGGACGATGGGAGCGAAGACAACGACAGTGCGCTGCCGCCTTGGATGAATGAGCAAGACCTTTCTGCATACGCGTCTCTTTCTCCAACTCCGAGATGGATAAAAGAAATTGTCGCCACTGGCGGTAAATGGGATTTGAATTCAGCATTTGGGAACTACGAAGAAGGAAATAGTGCTTTCGGTGAAAGCCTGAAGCGCGAATTTGATCTGAGTCGATTCGAGAAAATATACGGTGAGGAGGAAGCGGCACGAAGTGATTCTGAAGCCGAAGATTGGGAGAAACACCGAACGAAGCAACAACGACGTAAGCAACCCATTAAGAAAGATGCAAACAAACTCAGCAGCAGTGAAAACGAAGAAGAATATGTTCTTGTCCATTCCTCCGGGGAGGAGGAAGAAGAAGAAGAAGAGTTAACGAAGAGAAAAGTTCGACGAAGAGTGAAGAGGCGCGAAAAGAAAATAGATGAAACACAGTTACCGATAGATGCCGATTTATTACCTTCGTCAGCTATCGAAGAAGATGAAGAAGAGTACGAGTATACGGACGATGAAAGCTTTGAAAGTGGTGAGGACGATCTTGATGATATCGCTCAAAAGGGTGAACTGGTACCGTCAATGGAAAAGTTGGAGCCTTCTAAGTCTCGTCGCAAACGCCGCAAAAGAAAAAATATTGCTCTAAAAAGGGAAGGAGAACAAGTAACGACGACTACCACGCCATTGCCACCACGAGAGGACAGCGGAAAGGGTGATGATGAGCTTGAAGTATACGAAGATGGTGATCTCGAGGAAGCCTCAGACGTCGATGATTATGAAGACGACGAAGATTCAATTTGGGAAGACGTTAGTCAAGAAGAGGAAGAGTTTGACGACGACGACATATACGATTTACCCGAAGATAATAGACGCGAGGCTAAAGAAATACCTGTTTCTACGACGGAAGGTGGTGATATGATAGCTTCTGCGCTAGTTTCGGCCACTGGGGCACCACCGACTGTGGCATCAATTTTGGATGCGACAAGTCAGGCGATGTTAAAATCACCTAAATCGGGAACCGCCGCGTCTGTGCCAGCAATCGCTCGATTAAAAATCGCAGCATCGAAGAATCGAAAATCGCGAAGAAAAATGAAAGGAGTTGAGGTATCCGCCGTGGCGGAAGCTATTCGACGAAGAGCGACGAAAACTCCAACACAGGATTCTGTGGAAAAAGAAGCTCTCCAAGATGTGGATGTGGAAGCACAAGAACAAAAGTCAGCGAAAAGGACGCCACCAATTTCACCTTCGAGAAAGAAGTCACCGATAAAAACACCCATGAAGCAACCAGCGCTTGAAGTTGATGTCGTTGCGAGCCCAAAATCAAATAAAAGTGTAAAAGCGATAGAGGATGAGGAACCGTCTTCAGTCGAGGCCAAAATTGAAGCGAATAAAGAGGATGGTACAGAGTTTACAACACCGCTTCGAATAGATCCTAACGCTGCTATGGCGTCACCAAAAGAAGGATTAATAGGCAAAGAGCACGAAGAGAGAGATTTTTCACCACGAGCTGAACTCTTTTCATCGTTGCCAACTTCTCCAACTGATGCTACTATTACAACTCTTGACGAAGGTGTACAGCATGAACAAGTTGGAGCGCAAGACATGGACAGTAGCTTTTCTGAAGGATTTTACGACGCCGTTGAGAAGAGTTTCTCCCCGGGAAGTAAGAAGAAAGAAGCAATGATTGATGCTTCGATATTACCGAGCAAACTTGAGTCGTCTCAGTATTCCAGCGATGTTCCGTTATCGAAAGAAACCGAAGAAGCTTTGTTACAAATGGCGAGAAGCGGGAAATTAACTGAGCTGTTGAGAGATCTTGACGAAATCGAAGATGACGATGAAGGAGATGACGCTCTTATTATGGAAGGAGAAGAAGGTAAATCGAAAGAAAAGTTCTCACTACAATCTTTCCAAGCGGATATCGAGACTATTTTGAAAGGTAAACTTGCAAAAGCTATCCAAGGAAAAGCCGAGAAGATGCGCCGAAAGAACTTGAAGAAAGGAGATATCGCGGAACTACTGCTCGTTGGATTGGACAAATCTGGTAACGCTGAGGAAGAGGAAATGAGAATAGGAGGGTTTTCCAAAAGCTCAAATCTGCATAAAAACTTGGTCGGAGAAGGTGTTCATGACATCGATGCTGAAATGGTACTCTCTCCGGTTGCTTCTCCACGAGAGCAAAAAACCATCGGCAGGGAAGAAATCAAAAAAATGCAAGATAAGCTAAAATTGGAGGAAACTTTATCGCCAACAGATGGCGATTCCGATAAAAGTAAAGGAAAGCAAAGTGATGGTAGCGCGACGCCGCCTCCAGAACCATCTCCTCAACTGCAGAAATCTCCATCAGCTCCCCCTCCTCCACCCCCTCCTCCACCCCCTCCTCCTCCGCCGAGAAAATCGCCAGTGAAGTCACCTTCACCCTTGAAAGACGCCACTTCAACTGCTCTTGCTTCTGTACCGAAAGCAACAAAATTGGTACCATCTGCACCTCCACCTCCTCCTGCACCTCCACCACCTCCGCCAGGTGTTTCGAAACCAAAAGTAACCGTTCCGCCACCTCCGCCACCGCCTCCGCCTCCCGGAGGAGCAGCAGCAAAGAAACCAGAAAAAGGTGGTGCAGCGCCTCCGCCGCCTCCCCCTCCTCCCCCCCCTGGAATGGGTGGGAAAAAGCCATCATCTGCACTACCGCCTCCTCCTCCTCCTCCACGGGCACCACCAGGATTCAAGAAAGCAGAAAAAGGAGCTCCTCCTTCTCCGCCTCCTCCTCCTCCAGGTGGAGCGAAAGCGCCACAAAAAGGACCAAAAGTGGCTCCACCCCCTCCGCCCCCGCCAGCACCACCTGGTTTTGTTCAAGCGAATACTAAAGCAGCGCCACCACCTCCACCCGCTGGTCCGAGAATTCCCGCACCTCCAGTACCACCAGGAATGTCTATGACTGCTATCGCGGCGGCGGCAAAGTTTGCAAAAATTGCTCGTAAGAAAGTCAAAATGCTTCACTGGGAAAAATTGCAAGCCATTGAAGGAACAATTTGGGAGAATGCAAATACAGACGATGCCATTTCTAAGCTGAATATTGAAGAGTTGGAGACATTGTTTGCGTTACAAGATGCTGTTCCAATGAAGAAAGCGAGCGGTGCAAAGCCAAAGTCGGTTTCATTGATCGATGCAAAACGAGCTTTGAACATCTCCATTCAATTAGCGGGTGTGCGAATGCCATTCGCATCGATTAAGCAATGCTTCATTGACATGAACAATCCGAAGAAACTGACGTTGGAGAACTTACAGACGCTCCTAACAGCAGTTCCAGATCGCAAGGAAATTGAAAAAATCACCAAATACAACGGGGAGTTGGAAGAACTTGGAACGTCCGAGCAATACTTTTTGCAAGTTATGGGCATTAAGCGTCTCGAGCAACGCATTGAGTCCATGATTTTCAAGGAGCAAAGTTCAATCATGATTAACTCAATTACGCAAGATATCAAGCTCGTGAAGCGTGCGGGAGATGATTTGAAGAACTCGAAAACGATGGTGAAACTATTGGAAGGTATTCTCGCTGTGGGCAACCATTTGAATGTTGGATCTCGGAGTGGTTCTGCTGTTGGCTTCAGACTTGAAGTCTTGTTAAAATTGGCAGATGTAAAAGCGATCGACAAGAAAACGTCGCTTCTACACTTTGTGTATCGAGAAATGCGAAAGACGGTACCGGAAATTGAAGATTTGAATAAAGAATTGGAATCGGTAACAGCGGCGGCAACTCTATACTTGGACGGAACGTTTGATATGTTGAAGCAAGTTAAAAGTGGGATGACTTTGATCGCTCAGGAGCTTGATTACGCATCTAAGCACCTCGAAGGAGAAGGTGGTGATCTGTTCCAGAAGTACGTTGATAATATGGAACCGTTTGTTTCTAAAACTGAAGATAAAGTGAACGAAGTAGACGGTCTGGTGCGAGATGCGCAGGACTTGTTGAAAAAGACGAGCGAGTTCTTTGGCGAACCGTTTAAAGCGGAAAATTCTGCGCGATTATTTGGAATAGTAAAGAACTTTTTACAAGTCTTTGAAAAGATGAGGGCAGATGTGAAGGCGAGCGAGGCTGAAGAGAAGAGAAAGATGCGGATGGAAGAGTTTATGAACAACAAAAAGCTTAAAGCTGGAGATGGGAAGAAAAAGGAAGCACCCGTCCGCGTGCTAGATGCAAGAGATGCAATGTTGAGTGAGCTGAGAAGTAAAACGAAACTCGTACCTCCTATAAAAGTAGGCGGTGTTGGAAAGAAAGATACGAGTCTCTCGCCGCGCAAACAACCGCGGTCGCCAAAGAAAAAACAAGCTTCGGACCGGTCGGAATCTCATCACCCAGTCCCTCATTCTCGGGCGAGCCTCGCAGACAGACTTGGAAGGCACAAGAAGAAGCAAAGTAAGAGTGCAGCTGCATCAGAAGTGCCTTTGCCACCCATTCCTCCACGTGTTGAAACGAAGGTGTCTGTTGTGCTTCCTCCACCTCCTCCACCTCCTGCACCAATTGGTTTTGTTCAAGCGAATACAAAAGCGGCGCCTCCGCCACCACCGCCGATTGGTCATATTTCCGATATTCCATCGTCGCCGTCGCAACCATCGAGTGCATCAGCTTCCTCCGAAGTGGCAAAAGCAGCGTTACCCCCCCCACCGCCCCCACCTCCTCCTCCTCCAGGCTTTCAACAAGCGAAAAAGGGGGATTATGATACTTTGCCCGCGCCTCCTCCTCCTCCTCCTCCTCCTCCCCCGGGTGCTTTTTATTAGTAAAAGTAGCTAGTAGCCAAACGAAGTGTACATTAACATATAGTATTTTAAAGCACGCGGTGTATATTTATTTACAAAAGCTTATTATCAGTAGTCTATTCATCCATGTCTGCTATCTCCAATGCAAAATCGTCGCGAACAACGCTCTTTGCATTTTTATCCGTAGCTAATCTCCCGAATACTTCGCCAAACTGTTTCATATACACTTCCTCCTCGTCTTGCGTGATGCATTCTATATCCGACGTCGCGTGCGCAACGCAAAGTAGAGCGTATCCTTCGTCTCTCATTTCCTTCGAAACGCCCAACGCTTCGATTTGTTCTAAACTTCCTTTCGTAACCTTCACCGCACACTTCGTGCAACATCCCATTCTACACGCGTTCGCCAACTCCCATCCCTGTTGCTCGGCTTCAAATAATATGTACCTTCCTTCTGGTACGTCCAACTCTAAGACTTCTCCGGTTTCGTGATCGGTTATTTTTACGTTCCTTATTGGTGCGTCCACTTCACTCGAGCCTTTGTTTTGCCACGCGACGTTTTCCACGTTGATTAAAGTATCAAAGTCACCCGCGCCCGCTTTGCGAGAGGCGATGTTGAAGTCATCCTCCATGAACAAATCAACAGTCCCGTCTTTGCTGACGTATTTTTTCTTCCACTCTTCCGTGGTTAAATTCGCGATGGACTTTCTCGCCTCCACCGCTTCTCTGATGGCTTTTCTCGAGTCAAAACTTTCGCTCTTTTCTTTGATATTCTTTCCGTCTTCTTGTAAAGACATGGCGATGGGCCCCATGGAAACGCCGGCTTTTTCTAACATCTTTTCAGCTTTCGAAAAGAGATTTTCTCCCCTCTCGCTGTCGTCATTTTCGTCGTTTTTCGCGCGAGTGACGACGCGTCGAGCGTTTCCTCGACGCTGATTATCGCGTTGTTGAACGTGTTGGAAGCGACGTTGACGATGACTCTTTCTGCTCTTCTTCGTTCCTTCGTGGGTAACAGAGCAAGGAAAAGAGACCGAGCGAGAGGAGTAAGACGTCGTCACCGACGACATCGTCGCGTGCATCTTCAAATATAGCAGTGGTAGTGGTTTAGTTCGCAAGCGGCGCTCGTGAGTGTGGAAGAAGAGCGGAGTTGAGAGATTCTTAACTCTCTCTGCTTCCGATATTATCCACTCTGTCGCAGACTGTTTTTATTTTATTTATCTGTTTATATCTCTCCCCTCAATCAAACACACGACAAAAGCAAGGCACGCTCGCACGCGCACTACCACCCACTAACTAACTTTACACGATGTTCGCGAACAGTACCATCATGACTTCATCAGCCGCGCGCGTCTTCTCCTCCCACTCTTCCTCCACTTCTTCTTCTTGTTCGAGAAAGAGCGGCGACGTCTTCGTCTCCGCGAAGCGACGAGGTGAAAAGATATCGTCGTCGTCGTCGTCGTCGTCATCGTCACGATTCGATAACAACAATAATAATATCAACAATAAGAAGAAGAGCGCGCTCTTCGTGCCGAAGGCGTTGAATAAATGCGGAGAGTACGATTACGAAGGAGAAGAGCATTCACACGCGACGACGACGAAAACGATAAAGACGTCGTTGTTCACCACCAGCGCTACCACCCAAAACCAAACGAGAGGAAGAAAGATAAGAACGAACGCATTTTCTGGTGCGCACAACAACAACATGGCAGCGGCTTCATCTACAGAAAATTCATCACCGTTGGATAAGATGGAAGCATTAATCGGCGCGATTTGGAAGTTCGTCCGTCCGCACACGATTCGTGGGACGTTATTAGGCACCACCGCCTTGGTCTCTAAAGTTTTGATTGAAAATCCAGAACTCATTCAACTCTCGTTGTTCCCGCGCGCGTTGCTGGGTTTATTCGCTTTGTTGTGCGGAAACGGATTCATCGTTGGGATTAATCAAATTTACGACGTTGAGATTGATAAAGTGAATAAACCGTATTTGCCGATCGCGGCGGGTGAGTTGTCGTTACCGATGGCTTGGGCGTTTTGCTTGGCTACAGCGCTTGGAGGCGCAACCATCGTCGCCATGAATTTTGGTCCATTGATTACTTCTTTGTACACCTTTGGTTTGTTCTTGGGAACGATTTATTCCGTACCACCGTTACGCTTGAAACGTTTCGCGTTGCCTGCGTTTATGATTATCGCCACCGTGAGAGGATTCTTGTTAAACTTTGGCGTCTTTCACGCGACTAGAGCGGCGTTGCGCTTGCCGTTCGTTTGGTCGCCGCCAGTTTTGTTCATCACCATTTTCGTGACTGTGTTTGCGACCGCTATTGCCGTCACGAAAGATTTAGCAGATATCGATGGCGATAAGCAGTTTGGGATAGAGACTTTTACGACAAAGATGGGCGTGAAGAACGTGAGTTACATAGGAAGTGGTTTATTGTTGATGAACTACGTGTTTGCGATTGGTTTGTCCGTCTTCAACCCGACCTGGTTCAATCAGAAGATTATGATCACCGTGCACGCAATCTTAGCCGCTTATTTAATCGCCAAGACGAGAAAGTTGGAGAAGGCTGGATTCACTCAAAGTGCCGTGCAAACGTACTACCAAGATGTCTGGAAGTTGTTCTACTCTGAGTATTTATTACTTCCGTTTATTTAAAAATTTACTTTTTGTGTTAATCGAGGTGGGCGCGAGGAGAGCAAGAGAAGAGAGAAGAATGTGACGTCGAGTGAGATTTTCGTAGCGAGGCAAATTTCAGGTTTTACGTTTTTTTCAAAGAAGTAAAATTTGTGTGTTCATTTTCCAATATAACAACAAAGTATCTTTAAAATTAAGGAGTATCCACGATGCTCGTCCAGCCCGCTCTCTTGTTCCCTTCTTCCGCCCAGAGCTCTAAGAACTTCCCCGGAGTGCCCGGATTCTTCTTGTTGTACGCAGTCGGTAATAACGTTTCGATGGAGTTGTACACGTGCTCCGGGATTTTTCTTCTACCGGCCTTGGTCGTTTCTACGACATCTAAAGTCACGTCCGAGTTGCGCTGGTGTCTCAACTCGATCGCTTTACCCTCTGGAAACATCGATACCGATCGCCTGAAGATGAGCAATGTCCTGTGGGAACGCGCCAAGTAACGTGACTCCGTGCCGACGACTACGTTGTTCGGTTGCATTTGCACCCACGTCAAGTTTTCCACGTAGTTGAAGTTCTTCTCTTGCATGACATCGCAGACCAACGATAAGTTTTCTTTTTCGACCCAAATGAAAATAAAACCGAGTGGAGTTAACGTTTCCAACGGTAACTGCGCGATATCTTCCACGGTCACGTTCCCTTTATCCGGAGCTTGATCGATGTTCCACGGTGGGTTCATCAAGATGCCCAAATAGTCCTTCGCAAGCTTCGAAAAGTCCATGTTTTTGTCAATCTTCATCTTCAATTGCGTGCAATCTGGAACCGCAGCGAGTTCTTTCTCTCTCACATCCTTTGGCACGAACGGTTTCACCGCTCTGCCCCAGGTGATCGGTAATGGATCGTTCGGTAAATCGTGTTTTGGCAATTTGAAAATGTTCAGTTCGCGCGGATCGAAGAATTTCTTTTTTCGAATCATAAACCCGGTATCGCTGTTATACGCGGTGATCATGTGCGACTTTTGGGGTTTCGGTTCTCTAGGCGCCTTCGGCTCTCTCGGTTCTCTCGGTTCTCTCGGTCCTTTCTTCGCTTTCAACGCTTTTGGCCATCGACGTTTCCCAGTCATCATCTCCCAAAACTCTGCGTCTTCGTCGTCGTACTGTTCCATATCTTCGTCGTCGTATTCCTTGTAAAAGTCTCGCTCGAGCTCGTCGAAACCAAACATGGCAGCGTCTTCGGCTTTCATCGCTTTGCGCATGGTAAACGCCGACGTCGCTCGGAACACTTCTCTCAGCTGCTCCTCCGTCAAACCTTCTTCTTCCTCTTCGTTGTCGCTCGTTTCTTGTTCTCGTTCTTGTTCATGTTCTCCGTCTTTTTGAATTTTTTCGTTATTTTTACCATCCGTGATGTCTTTCAAAATCTCTCCTCCTTCGCCTTTTTCTTGCGCTTGTTGCTGTTCCAATTTCATCTTCTTCTCCAACTTCAACTGCTCTTGTTTCTCTTTGTGCATCTGTTGAATCCTCTCCAACTCGGCGAATTTGGCCATGATCATCTCCGGCGTTTCGTCTTCTTCTACGTACCCGACGTACATGGACGAACTCGGTTTCACCTTTGACTTCGAGCGCGAGGAGTTGCGGATGTTTTGCGACGCTTTGCGCTTCGGGCGAGTCGAGACTGGCGGAGGAGGACGAGGAGCGACATCTTTGCTCTTCTTTTTCGTCGTTTTCTTTTTGACTTCTGCCGTTGCTGCTACGTCATCACCCTCGATGTTCTCCTGATTCGAAGAGGAAGGAGGGATGATCTCTTCAGCTTGTTGTTGTTGTTCTTGCGTTTCTGCCATGTTTATGAGTACCAGCAGCGGAGCGCGCGCGTGCCTCGTTGTGAAGAGAGTGCAAAAATCCTCCTCCTCCTCCTACAAAACTCTCTTCTTTTGAATTCAAAATTTTACCGAAACCCTAAACTATACGAAGAAAAAAAATTTCTCATTTGCCCGACAAGATACAAAACAAAAAACAACGCACGTGTGTTCTTGTAATAATATCATAGACCGCGCGCGCTTTTGTTGTTGAGAGCAGAGAGAGAGAGAGAGAGATTGATGACGGAGATTGAAGAAAAAGGTGGAGAGACGATGACTTCACCAAATCCTCCTCCTCCTTCTGCGGACGGGAAAGAACAACCGAAACCGAGACTGGTCATCAAATCCATGGTCTTGGAGAACTTCAAGTCCTACGCCGGGGCACAACACGTCGGTCCGTTCCATAAGGTGAGTGTTATTAGACGCGATGACGTTGTTACTATTCGTTATAGTCGTTCGATTTTTCTCTCTCCGTAAATGTTTTGTGTCGTGGGTAATCCCTCTCTCTCTCTGCGCTCGCGCGTCGTGATACATTAAAATGTAACCGTACGACGAGAGGAGAGGAGAACGCGACTTCTTTGTTCCCCTCATGAGACATCTCTCTCTCTTTCTTATATTTACTAACAACTACTCATCGCTATTACGCTCTCTCTTTCTCTGCAAACAGTCGTTCTCATCTGTGGTCGGCCCAAATGGTTCTGGAAAATCGAACGTCATCGATGCGATGATGTTTGTGTTTGGTAAACGCGCGAAACAGTTGAGATTGAACAAAGTCTCCGAGTTGATTCACAAGTCGACCAATTTTAGAAACTTGGAATACGCGCGCGTCGAAGTGCACTTTCACGAGATTGTAGATTCGGACACGGATCCAGAAGGGTTCACCTCGGTACCTAATTCTGAGTTTACCATCGCCAGAGAGGCTTACATTAACAACACTTCGAAATATTTCGTGAACAAGAAAACTTCCAACTTCACCGAGGTGACAAACTTGTTGAAAGGTAAAGGCGTGGACTTGAACAACAACCGTTTTTTGATTTTGCAAGGCGAAGTCGAACAAATTTCAATGATGAAGCCAAAAGGAGTCAATCCTGGAGACGAAGGGTTATTAGAGTACATGGAAGATATCATCGGAACGAACCAGTACGTTGAACCGATCGAAGAGGCGGGTAAGAAGCTCGAAGAGTTGAACGATAAGAGAGGGGGAATGGTTTCGCGATTGACGCTCGTCGAAAAAGAGAAGGACGCGTTGGAAATCGTAAAGAACGAAGCTGAGTTATTTTTGCAAAAGGAGAAAGATTTGTTGCAAGCAAAGTCAATTTCTTTACAGTTGGAAGTCATGGAAACTCGAAAAGTGATGGCAGAAATGTCCGAGAATCGCATCGGTTTACAAACCAGCTTGGAGGAAGAAAAATCCAAGCAAAGTGAACACAAAGAGTCGCTGAAAGGTATCGAAGCGAAATTTAAAGCTCAGGCGACGGAGATGAATGAAATTCAGCATAATCTCGACAACGCTACGAAAGAGTTTGCCGAGTTTGAAAAGAAAGACGTAAAGTTTCGCGAAGATTTGAAGCACATGAAGCAGCAGGTGAAGAAACTCGACGAGAAGTTGACTAAGGAAACCGCGCAAAAGGAAAAAATCGTTGCTGAGTGTGAAAATATTGAAAAAGACGTTCCAGCGTTGGAAGCGAGAAAAGCTGATCTCGAGGCGAAAGTACAAGGCGAAGAGAGTAAACTCGATGAAATGTTGGACGGGTTAAAAGGCGAAATGGCGGAAATTGGTTCGAAAATTGATGCCGTTGAAAAGGAGCTGCAGCCATGGGAAGGTAAAATTGCCGATGCGAGAGGCGAATTCGACGTTGCCAACGCAGAGCGAAAGCTGGTGCTCGAAAAACATGCCGAAGTTGAAAAGAACTTAAAAGCTGCCATTGATGGTAAAGCGTCCGCGGAAGCGAAAGTGAAGTCGTTGACGAAACAGATAGCGGATGACGAAGCACAACTTGCGATTGAGCTCGAGAAGGTGGAAAAAGCGAGAAAGGCTGAAACTGCGGCGAAGGCAAAAGAGGCCGGTTTGCTTGAAATTACTAGAGATGCCAGAGGTAAACTCGAACAACGAAAGACGACAGCTTCGCAGGAAAGTCAAAAAGGTGCCATCGTGCAGGCTTTGTTGGATGCGCAAAGCGCCGGCGGCGTTAAGGGCGTTATTGGTCGTCTCGGAGATTTGGGTGCGATTGATAAGAAGTATGACGTCGCGGTATCGACCGCGGTTGGTGCTTTAGACTATGTTGTCGTTGAAACAACCGCGGACGCGCAGAACTGCGTGCAGTATTTGCGAAGAAACAACTTGGGGGTTGCAACTTTTTTGATTCTGGAGAAACAGGCGCACTTGGCACAAAAGTTGAAGGAAAATCAAAATAACATTCCAGAAAATGCGCCGAGATTGATTGATTTGATTAAACCGGCGGAAGAGCGATTGTTACCTGCGTTCTACTTTGCCGTTCGTGAAACTGCGGTGGCTGAAGACTTGGATCAAGCTGGCAGAATTGCATATGGCGCCAAACGCCACCGTGTCGTGACGTTGAAAGGTCAAGTCATCGAGACCTCGGGTACGATGTCCGGTGGTGGTTCGAAACCGATTTCAGGACGCATGCGCGTTGGCAAGGAAAAACCGGTTGTCGTCGACGAAAAAGCTGCAGCGAGAGAAGTTGCAGAGTCTGAGAAAGAGTTGCAAAAAGCTACGGCAGATTTGGAAAGAGCAAAAAAAGCTGCGTTTGAAGCGTTGAGAGAAGCGAGAGACGCAGAGGCAAAATGTGCGCAATACGAGAGATCGTTACCGAAGTTGAAAGCCGAATTGGAAGCTGCCGAAGGGAAGATTGTCGATCTAGATGGTCGATTAGATGAACTCAAAGCTGCGCACGAGGCATCAAAGAACGATGCTTCTGAGTTGCGCGAGCTTGACGAAAAGGTTGCGCAAGCCGACGCCGCGTTGAAATCCGTCCTTGACGGCGCTTCGAAGCTCAAAGCCGAACTTAAGAAGTGGCAAGATGCCTTGGAAAACGTTGGCGGTGAAGAGTTGCGACGACAAAAGTCTATCGTCAAGGAAGTTCGCTTCGGCATCGAGATGGCCTCTAAGAAAGTGACAGAAAAGAGAGCAGCCGCAAAATCGCACGTTAAAACGATGGAGCGGTTGACGAAATCCGTCTCTGAAGCAGAAGCGGAGAGAGAGAAGATCAAGAACGAAATGGATGCTATAAAAGAAGAATTCAAAGGTTTGGAAGAGGGCGCAATGAAGGTTTTGGAGTCTCAGGGCCAGTTGAAGGCTCTCGCAGAAACCAAAGCTGGCGAGTGTGCAGCATCGCAAGCCGAGCTCGAAGAAGTCATGAAGATTGTGAACGAGTTGAGATCTGTAGAAGTTGACCTTCAAGGTAAGATTGATGAAATCGATAACAAGATGAGAGAACATGGCAAAGTGGAAAAAGGTTGCTTGAAGGAGATGGAAAAATTACAAAATGAGAGAAATTCCCTCTCGCCGGGTGTTGACGAAAGCGAAATTCTCTTGAACGTCTCGGACGAACAACTCAATGAGATTAATGCAGAAAGTAACGACGAAATGATCAACAATATCGAAGCTGAGTTAAAAGAAATGAAACCAGACATGACTTCCATCGAGCAGTTCGCAGCAAAGTTGGCTGAGTACGAAGAGAGAGTTGGAGATTTGAAAACCGTCACGGAGGAACGCGACACGTTCCGACAAACGTTTGATGAGCTGCGTAAGAAGAGACTAGAAGAGTTCATGGCCGGATTCTCTATAATTTCCATCAAATTGAAAGAAATGTACCAGATGATTACTTTAGGCGGTGACGCGGAGCTCGAGTTGGTCGATTCGCTCGATCCATTTTCTGAAGGTATTGTCTTTTCTGTTCGACCGCCGAAGAAAAGTTGGAAGAATATTGCGAACTTATCAGGTGGAGAGAAGACACTCTCATCCCTCGCGTTAGTATTTGCGTTGCATCACTACAAACCAACGCCTTTGTACGTCATGGATGAGATTGATGCAGCCTTGGACTTTAAGAACGTCTCAATCGTTGGGCACTACATCAAGGAGAGAACGAAAGACGCGCAGTTTGTCATTATTTCATTACGTAACAATATGTTCGAGCTTGCGGATCGGTTGGTTGGTATTTACAAAACTGAGAACCACACAAAGACGGTTGCTATCAATCCTGGCGCATTTACGGTCGGTTCAAAGGTGCAAGCAAATGACGCTGCGCCGAAGGCAGTCTTGGGCTCCAACGCAGCCACCGCAAAATAAGAATGAAAGGAAGAAAGAAGAAAGTTTCTCTTGTATCATAACTTTAAAATCGACAATAAGAATAATATACATCAATTTAGCTACCAGTATTTGATTCTACCAGTGGTACTACACATTAATATGAAACTACTAAACAATACACTAGTCTTACTACGACATTATCATTAGTCTTTCACGATGGTGCTAAAGTTGCACGCAGAAAAACGCTCATTACACATCCAACCATAGTTCCGATTGCATATCCAATTGTACCGGCAAGCACGGCGGGCTGTAAAGCTCGCTTCCATCCTTTTGATGCCGCCATAGCGAAAGCAGTTGCAGGCCCGCCAGCACTAGCATTCAATCCAATCAAAGTTGCCCAAAGAGGCACGCGAAAAGCTTTAGCGAAAAGAAGCGCGAATAAAAGCTGCGCCAGTAAGAGGAAGAAGATGAAACCAAAGAGTGGTGCACCGACGGCAAAGGCGGTGAACACGTTACATCCTGCACCTATGCATGCAAAAAACAATAACATGATGTTCTTTGATATAAACTGCGAGCCAGAAAAATCCAACTTTGAGTTTAGAAGGACTCCTACAAAAGGGGCAATGATGCACGTTATTGCCAGCGAGAAGTTTTCTAGATTTGAAAGTTTTGCCAGGAGCGAAGAAACAAACAAAATCGCTGTTGCAACAACAGAGGCTCTCATAGCACTACCAGCAATCATCTCCGGAGTTGAATTAGTCTTTTCTTTTGCTTTCGCAGTTCTTTCATCTTCCTCAACATCGACTGCTAGAGGGTAAGGAGGTTTGCAAGGTAAAACCATCAAGATACCTAAGAAAACAGCCATCAACACGTTGTCTGTCGCCATCGACGCCGCTAATAGATTCGCATTCGTCAATTCGAGCGCTTTAGCCGTCGCTGCAAAGTTCAAAGAGCCTCCAATATAGCTAGCGCACATACACGCCGCAATTTTGTACCCGAGCGCACCAAGAGATTTTGAAAACAGAGCGAACGAAAAAACGGTGCCTAAAATTGAACCCACAGAGGCGAACAAGAAACCCAGTAACACCTCCTTTGATTGAGTCGCAAAGTCGCTTACTTTCACATTTAATAACGCCAAAGTCACTCCTAAAGGCATCAATACATCCCATATCAAATCAAACACAACCGTTGTTGCATTTGATGAAAATGTAAACACACCCGTAAACGAAGCGAGGAAACAACCTACTATCAGGGCAGATAGCGCGTTACCTAGATATTTTCCAAACTGTGTTTCCTTTTCTATCATATCACCAGCGAACGCGCAAGAAATGAGACTCGCAAGAACCAACGCGCTTTCATAATAAAGCTTAACATTTCCGTCGCCCGTAAAATTGGCGGAGACACATGCGAGCCCATTCTGCGACAGCGAGGAAGTTGTTATTGTTGTCGTTGTTTCCTTCTTCTTTTTCTGTTGGTACGAGGAAGTAGGGGAATGCGGAGTTCTCCTCTTCTCATGTATGTATGTCAGAGAAGGCCTCGAGACGAAATGTTTCGACGCGAGAACTTCCATCATCCTTCGCTCATGAGCGCAACGGCTGCGCGTACGTACGAAAAAATGATATGATGGTCAATGAGCTGTATATGCGCAGGCGCGCGCGAACAAACTGAAATAAAAAAGAGCGTGGCTTTGATGTTGTGAGAGAAACTCACATTTTTCAAAAAACGTACGCGTAGAGAGCATCTTCAGTTGTAGAATATCTCAAACACATATAAACACAGAATATAAATATACCTCCACCGAGGATGAACCGGCACCAACTCGAGCGTTCAAAGACGACAACGAACGAAAGGGTAGAGGAGAAGCGAGAAGAATAGGCAGAGTGGGTAGAAACTCTCCCTCTCGCTCCCTCTCTTTCTCTCTCGCTACAAAGAATGGGTGCGAATTCGCAAATTGAGACCGCGTTTAATGTGGCAGCGTCAACGGCGTTGCTCTTCGCCGGAACTTCGCACGCGATACTGCAGAGACCATCGATACTGGTATGTTCGTTATTTATGCGTACTTCTTAATTTGTTTGTGCGATTGCGTGTGTCTTTGTGTGTGCACGTATTCACTCGCACGAAGCGAGAATCGACGCACGACTCCAACGAAAACTCACCTCTTTTAAAAAATTACTCTCTCTTTCCTTTCACCAAATATCAACGACAGTCGATACTGTTTCTCTTCGTGTTTGCGGCGGAAAGGATCACGGGGTCTCAGAACAGAGTTTTAACTCAAGAAATAGTGCGAACGAGGCGGCAGATAATATGGTGGACAGCGTTGGGCTTGGCCATATTTGGAATGCTAGGCGAGCTTGTAGTACAGACTTCCTTCATAGCATTTAAATCGAATTCAAAATGGCACGAAGAGTTCGTGCGAGTGCTTGGCTTTGTGAAGCTGCGTTCGATTTTGGAATATGTAATGGAATTCGTGCCTCTCTTTCTCGTCGCCATATCTGCTGCCGGGAAATTACACTTGAGTCGGGAGCGAGAAATTGCCCTCCTAGATGGCAGCGATGCGGAGGAAGATGGGGTGGTTTTAGTCGACCCTTCCGTTTTGCGAGACAGAGCGTTGATTCGATGCGCGTTTACCGCAGGTATTGCTGCAGCGGCAGTACCATCTATAACTGGAATACCTTACTTTCTCTTTGCGGCTATATTCCTCACAAGCTGGGGACTTTTGGACAAAAGAAAGCTCGTTCGACCACCGGCATTTATTTTGGTTGTAGCGATGGGATATGCTTGCGTGCACTTTATGCTTATCATGTGTTACCAGTTTCCTCAACTACACGATAGTGCGAATAAAGCGTTTGCCTCTTGGATTGGTTTGTATATCATGGATGGTAGTGACGGGCCAATCGTCCGAGGTATGCGCTTGTTACAGTTATTTGCCATCGCGGGTTTCTTTTCCTCCGTGTGCGAAGCGTCCGCGAATGAAGATATCGTAGACGAAGTACAGTATAATCAAGATGGATCCATCACCGAAGGCTTGGACGATATCGATGAGCCGCTGATCACGCACATGCGAAGTTCTGATCGAGAAACGAGCGAGGCGGCCCTGGTAGATCCGGGCGTACCAATTCGACTTCTTGCAAAATTTTCCGGAGTGATTTCTGCTTGTGCTATTACACTTTCAGCCATAACAGCTCCTTCCGCATTAGCGTTTCCAATATTGCTCTTTTCTCTGATGTCCGTGTTGTATCCGCCCACACACAGAGAATTCTCGAAATTGATTGCGCCTTCGGCGCTGATTTATGTTGCTTTGTGGTCGTTTGTCGAATTCATTGTGCAGGCAATTCCAGGAACAGATAATAACAGTTTCTTTCTCGTTTTAGGACTATCGAGACAAGAAAATGATTGGATTGGGTCTTTAAGGATGGCATCCGTGTTTACCGGGATGACAATTTTAGCGTATTTCAGCCGATTTGCAAGAGGAACCCCTAACGAGACTACATTGCAGGCAGCGGCGAGCATGCGAGAGGAATCCCTTCCCGCCTCTTTTATTTTCGTAAATGCAGAATACGATAACGTTGATTATGACTTTGATGAAGACGGGTTTACACCTTCAGAGAGCGGATGGGCTGGTGTTGCAGCCAGTTTCGCTTCGAAGCTCCTCATCCCGCTCCTACTTTGGCTTGTCGCGTTATCCAGAGATGATGTTATTCACGCAGGTTTATTTTGCTTATTCTTACTCACAATAGTAAAACCTGGTAAGACGAGTGTTTTGGTCTTTACTGCAAGAATTATGGCAATGCTAATCGCGTGCATGTATTTGTGGTCTCTAGACACCTTACCGGCGCTTCTGGGAAGACGCAGGTTTTCAAAATTTGAAGATTTCCTGAAAATTGTCGGCCTTTGGAATGAAGACGTAGTGCGATCGATGTGGCCGATGGCACTGGTATTATTTGTTGATGTAGCTGTTATTCATATGCCGGGAATTATTCGTGCTTTGTCTCATTTGTTCCCGGATATTGATGACGGAGAGACGCCTCTGTCATCGAATACAGTAAGTGCTCGCGCTAATATTGACGATGAAAATAACACTGACAGTCGTCGTAAGAGAGTACAAGCACTCCCCAAAATCAAATTGTTAATTGGTGCGATCCTCTCAGAGTTTTGGATATCTTCAAAGAGAGTCTTACATTTCACCGGAGCCTACTCGGTGTTGATCATTGGTTTATTCACTGTGCTCACAAATGAATGCTCGCTTTTGAATTTAGCCCTCTTGCTATTTCTTGGAGGAGCGCTTGTAGTGCCTTTTGATACAGTGGAAGATAGAAATAGGAGATCTGTGCGCTGGGGGGCACTGTTTACTTTTGCTTTAGCTAATTTAGCTGTGAGATATGCATTTGGAGCATTTCCATTAGCTCGATGGGTCGGGATGAATTCCGAGGCGCAAGACTTCTTGGCAAATAATGTTGGATTAGAACCAAACCTACCTAGAAACAAATTAATGACGTCCTTGTTAGGGCCTAGCTTATTGCTAATCGCGACACATTTTCACAGGATCGGGTTGTTGCGCACAGAGCCAACGAGTCTAGTATCGGCAGGAGCGGGAAGTGATCAACCAATTCGATTGGTAATAGCGGGTACTCAAAAAGGCCGCATCCCGATGATAAAGCGGATATGTATTTTACACTGCGATAAATTCTTGACACTTGTTGCTTTAGGATTCTCTTTTCAGCGTGGAGTTGATATCATTGGGGGCTTGATGCTTTTTGCTCTGATGTGTACTTTATTCTCACCAAAATTGGCAAGAACGAGTGAAATTTTGGGTGGCGTTGCCATTCTTTCGGCCCTTTTGGAATACACTTACAATATTGATTGGATACACAGAGCACTTAGCGATAACGAAGATACAATGACTTGGATTGGAGCGCGATATTATCCCGTGCGGGAAGAAGATTCAATGAAAGAAGAAGCAATATGGCCGCGGAACGAAAGAATGCTACTTTGGCCTGTTTTTGTTTTGGTGGCTGTAGAATTTTGCCGTATTTCCAGAAATTGGCTCGTTAAGCTACCACCAGCTTTGAAATCGGGTTGTGCACCAGAGCCTTGTCATTTGTTTTGGCCACCGCGAAATCCAGAGGCGCGAAGCGCAGCTTTAAAGCGAACCACCATAACTAAGAAGGCCCCTTTCCGCAGGATGGACTCCATTCCTGACGACCACGAGCTCGTATCTGAAGATATAAATTCAGAAGATGGAACATCCACTACTGCTTACTCAGAAACTTACTTATCGGGCGATAGATCAGAGTCTTTGAGAGCAAGAGCTAGGCGGCTGTTGTTTCAGAAAGCGAGAACATCGATTGATCAGTTGAATTCTCTTTTGTTTATTTTACCCGAGTTTGTGGAAGGGGCTTTGGCGTTATTGATGCCTGGTCTTGCATATGTAATTTTTGGTACCGTCGGTATTGCGTCTGGTAATATTCTTTCACTCGTGTATCTGGGGTTAATGCTCCAAATGATGGAGAAAGAGCAAGTATTCACTGCGCCAAGCAATCGGTTGAAAGTATGGAAAATAGTATCCTTCGTCTGCGGAGTGGCGCTATTTTGGCAGTATATAGCATCCATGGGAGAATATCCAAAAGATAGCGAAAACGACGGCTTCTCCGAAATGCCGCCAACTCCTCCATCTCTAAATAGTAGTAATAGTAGCGGCGATGATGCTTCTCTCGGAAAATCTGAGCGTGAGTATGAAACGGATGAGTTACTTGTTTGGTTTGGTCTTGTGAAACGCTCTAAATATATGTTGCTTGGACACTTTCTTGCCTTCTTTGTGGCTGTGTGTCAACTCAGAATGGACTCTGTATTAGCTTCTATGGAAGAACGCGCGAGAACTGCTGTCATTGCGGAAAATCCGGATCTAGAAGAAGAGCAAATCACAGAAGCAGCAACATTGATGCTTCCTAGAAGAACACCCACGCAGTTGGCGTTACTTCCGAGACGCCCCGGTGATCCAAGTTTAAAAATATTCTCAGCTCTGACGTGGGAAGCAACAACGAACTGGACCATACTAGATTGGACGAGGTATTACACCGTGCGCTATTCCAGAGAGGCTGCTTTTATCCTCGTCATCGTTGCTGGCACGTGTATGAATGACGTCATCCACGCAGGGTACCTGGTTCTTTCCATCAGTATACTTAAAAATCGAACATGGGATAGAGTGGATGAGCTGCTCGTTTGGATGAAAAGATATAATTTACTGATCATGGGATCTGTCTTGGCATACCAAGCTCCATTTGAGAGTCTCGTGGGTGTTTGGTTTGCCAATCGTGAAAACGCTCTATGCTCTTTCTTGCACCTGATTGGATTTTATCGCGTAGATTCTGTTCTTGGCTTCAGTGCAGGACAGCTCGGACCAGATCTTTTCATTTTCGCAACCATGTCTTGTTTGAGATATCTCATCAACTCTCACGAGTATGCAGCTGTGTTAGAGATGGATCGTCAGGCACGTTCGAGAACGAAAACAGGTGATAAAGCTGAAACGTGGAAACGGGTGAGGAAATACTATCTACAGTGTCTCAAGGCTATGCGAGAGCGAGAAGACAGACATAAGCGAGTCGAAGAGATTCGCAATGACATTCAAAATCTGTCTCTTGAAGTCGTGCGTCTAGAAAATATGCAGCAAAAGGATAGAACTTCAGAAACCGTCAAACATCGCAAAGATGAAGATGACGGTGACGGTGAAGATGATAAATCTGTAAAAGCACCGAGTATCTCTGAATCAAAGCTTCGTCATCGCAAAATCGCCGGTGCCAGACCTAAGATCGATGACTGGGTTGAAGAACAAGCCAAAACACCACCTCGAGAAACGCCGTGGGAAGGCATCGATAGATCGTTTGCAGGCTCAGATACTATCCAAGATTCTGAGACATACGCTGGAGGCGGTGAAAGCGTCGCGAGCGATTTGAAGGACGGAGCAAATAATGAAGTTGAGGAAAAACTCGAAGACTTGGTTGATGAATTCATCAGAGGCGATAGAAGATCTGTTTTTGGCTTCATAGTTGCGGGAATAATTGATATCTGGCCTTGGATAAGCGCTCCAGAAAGTTCTCTGGTGTACTTCTTCTATTTTCTTGCTTTTGCGATGAATTTTTCTTTAATTACAGTTGTCTATCCAACTTCTTTGGTTTGCGCAGCGTTGATAGCGTCACCGAAACCAGGTCCAAAGTTTTGGAGATTCATGCTCCGATACTCCGAAACTGTGATAGTATTGAGTTATATTTTAAGCATTCCATGCTCGAAAGCGTGCTTCTCGTGGAAGCTTTGCGGCCAGACCAACATTATAGGCGTGCCAGATTTCTCAAAGCCATTTGTGATATCTACTTTACCATTGTTTTTGGCATACTTCGCGACTTTACTGCATTCATTCGGCCAAGGAGGAGTGTACGAGCTGAAGCCACGCTACGATACATGGTTGAGTAGCACACATGTGCTCGGTGAAGATGAAATTGTCGAAAATTCTGAAAATGTTTTGGATGAGGCAGTGACGGAAGAAATGTCGCCTCGAAGTCGATATAGAACAGGTAGAAGAGGAACACTGCCTGACTTTGAAAACTTGAGACAAAGCGGAAATGATTACCTATACTCTAGAGACTCGCTCCAAAATATTGCAAGAAATCTTGACACGTTCTTCCAGCGATTGCTGACAGAAGAAACCGAGTTTGGACCTTCCTTCATATCAATTTCAATTTTGGATACGGAGGATCATACCGAGGACGATTGGACCAAAATAGGGAATGACTTGAATTTTGCTCTTTTGCAGTTGCAAGACTTCGAAAATGCGAACAATTCAGATTATTATTCACTTGATCTCGTTGAGACTGATGTAAAAGGTACTTTATATCAAAAAGGGCACCGTACGGCTGTGTTCCAAGTTGTGGCTCCACTAACTATTTTGACTCCCGCTGCTGATGCAGCCAATGGAGTGAAGAAATTGCAACTTAGAGAAGCGGCGGGTGATTTACAGGCAAGCGAAGAAAACGTAATGCCCAGTTTACCCGGGATCACTTCTGTACGTGCATTTCATCGCGAACCGGAAAATTTCTATGGAATAACTGCAACTGTGGATATCATCGCAGCATTATTCGCGTTGTTCTTTTATCAGTCCAGCATTGAGGCTGACCCGCAAGCATTAATTGAAACTGTCAGTCAAGGATTATTTCCGCAAGATTATGTGTTCACAATGTTCTTCATTCTTGTCTTATTACTTGTTGATGCAGTGATATATCTGAAGAGAGCGAAAGCAGCGAAAGTGTTTTATCATTACACCACTTTTGCGTTTTACACCACCGGGCTACTCATTTTATACCACAAATCCACGACGTCAAATCACAAAGCGTTGCGAGTATTCTTCCTCCTCAAATGCCTTTCGTTCGCAACAAGCGCTCGGCAGCTACGATGTGGGTTTCCTGTGGTCGTGAACGAAAGTTTACGATGGTTGAAAAGACGCAACGAAGAGTTTGCCTCAATTCTGTTTGGAATTTATTACTCGATACCATTTTTGTACGAGCTCAAAGTTTTGTTGGACTTTGCGTGCACAGCCTCGAGTTTAGATATATTCGATTGGTTGAAACTCGAAGACATCAATCGAAGCTTATTTGAGATTGATATTCGGAACAAGACGTACTACAAGCGATATCCGTTTGGGAAGCCTCAACCTACATGGAAAAAAGTGTATTTGGAAGGTGGCGGTCTTTTCGTTCTTTTGTTTGCAGCTTTGGTTGTACCATTTTTTGTGTTTTCGACTTCAAATCCGCAAGTGGGACCAAACCCCGTTCTAGAGACTCAGATGAACATTACATTCTTATCTCCGAGTGGTTCGTCTGCATTCGAAGTGTTCTCTGGGGGTAATCGAAGAACTATTCAATCCGAGGAGTGGATGAGCTTGAACACCGACTCTGTAAGTCCGCCTCCCGTCCGCCACCCGAATCAAATTCAGGACGCGTGCTTATCGCCCGACTCAGATAAAATTTGGGCTCTGCCGCCTCCAGCTATGAAAGATTTCTCGAATTCTATCGTTGCTGGGACTGAAATTCAAACATATTGGAATTTCCGCCGTGCGTTACCTTTGGATAATCGAATAGTCACCGCAGGCGGAAGATCAGTGGTTTTACAAGAAAGAGAAGCGGAGAAGTTGAGGAAAATGATCAGCGGTGAAGAAGGTGATGCTGTCCTTATTAAAGGTTTATATCCTCGCGTTTGGAGAATCCTTGGCAAAGGAGATCCGGTGCGAGAAATTTCAACGAATCAATTTGTCGATTGCTCGTTTAAGTTGAACGGAATTAACACTTCTCAACCTTGGTGGAGTGTAGGATGTGGTGTCAACGTCAAATTGAATTCTGGCGAGAACATATTTTGGGAGCAGTGTAAAGATACCGGTTCGGGACCGGAAATTATTCTGATCTCGAGCGAGGTCGCGACCGGTGCGTTTGCGCAGTTCTCGAAAATCGTCGGTGGTCTTACTGGCATGTATGTTGCATACATCTTAGCCATCGGGACGTTCATTCGAGGAATGACTTCAAATTTAGTCACGAAGATTCCACATCAAGATTTGCCGTGTACCAGGCGCTTGACCGCCTTGTGCGAGGATATATACGTCATGCGTAACGCGGGAGAGCATTTATTGGAAGAACGTCTGTATTGGCTCTTAATTAGGATCTACAGAAGTCCCACGGTCTTGTTTGAGTTTACGAGAACAGAAAGAGGAGACGCAGAACCAGAACGACCGCAAAGACAGTTTGTGACGCACTGATATTGTACAAATATTATTAGAATTAGTCTACATTTTAGAAGTTAAAGTTGTTCATTGTAATACAAGGCTATTTAGCTATTATGCAAAGAAGAATGAATTCTGGTGATGAGTGTGTGCTGTAGATAAAAACAACACTTGTCAAAGTGCGTCCAACTATTCGTGCTGCGTGCTTCAACTCTCACATGATGATTACGTCGTCGTCATCGACAGCGTAGTTCTTCGAATACTTCTTAACTTCTTCTATCACCCTTTTCTTGTACTGCTCTTTGCTACGTTTCAACGACGCATACGCGTCTGAGTTCGCCGCGTCGTCGTTGTTCGGATTATCCAACAAATCTTGCACCCCGACTAATATTTGTTTCACTGAAATCGACGCCTTCCACCCTTTCTCCTCGTTCAAAATCGATAAACAAATCAATCCCGTCGGATAGACGTTTGGATGGAAAAACCCTCTCGGCAACGTCACTCTAGGTGGTTTCACCGGATACTCTTTCGGAAATGTCATCGTTATCGGGAACTCTCCGCCTTCCCAAGGCGTATTCGCTTTTCCAGGCACCACGCACTTCCACACCATGAGGTCGACCGTTCCGTTCCTCGTTTCTGGTTTCGCGACGAAACCATACGGATGGTCTCGGCGCCAGTTTTTTCGCTCTTGCGCTAAACGAGTGGTGGCTAAGTTACTCATTTATTATTGTTGTTAACGCGCGCGCGTGAAGAGAGTTGAGTGCCTGCGTGCGTATGGTGGACGAGAGGTTCAGAGGGTGATTTGCGCGGAGACGAAACAAGAAGAATGCGAATGGATGCGCGTGTTACGTCTCTTTTTTTTTTTGAAAATTGAGAGCATGCAGAGAAAAAATCTCCAACTATCTCCTTGTGTGCTTGACGTTGTGATGTTGTGATGTTGTGAGGAAGCGAGGAACCGGGAAAGAAGCAACAACTCTTATCGTCGTCGTCGTCGTCGTCGTTTAAAATGAAGAAGAATTAGTATTACATTTCCGTGCCACCGTAGGCTCTCTCGTAAAACACGGGAGGTTTCAGTCCACTCAACCAATCGCTCGCGTGAGTGGGCAACAAACCCATCGCGTTCAACTTTCGCAACGCGAGCGCTAAACCTATCAACTGTATCGCGCAATACATCAACCTCGGCGTCGTGACGTCGGTGTTCTTATCGCCAAAACGTTCAAAAGTTTTCCCGCTCGTGAGTATAGCTTTAATCGGTTGGAATAAACCGTTGAAAGTGACCATTATGCTGAAAATTTGAATCCCGTTTCCTGTGAACCACATCATAACTCCAGTCATCATTACGCCCGAGAAAGAACTCTGGGCGAATTTGTACGCGTTTCGTATTCTAAACTGTCGCATCTTCTCTTCGTCTCTTTTTTGTACTTGTTGGGGAGTTTTTTTCTGTTTTCCCGCCCCCGCGTTCGCGCCACCACCACTATCACTCGTCGTCGTCGTCGTCGTCCCTTCCAAAGAAGACGTACTGTTATTAAACCCGGGAGGGTTGACGTATTGACTCGTCGTATCTTTCGATATCGATCGCGCCAAAGCGCTCGGTTTGAAGTCCACTTTAAACAGCGACATTTTTTTTAACTCTCTCTTTTTACGACTAAAAATGCTACGGGGTGCTACTCCCTTTTTTTAATATTAATCTCTACCTTCTCTTCTCTCCTAGATGAAGCAATCTCTCTCTCTCTTTTCCTCTGCTTTGCAAGGCAAGCGCTTTTGCGTTTGGAATCGCGCGCGTGTGAGTGTGTGCGCGCGTGCGTTTATGTGAAGGAGGGAGTCCCAAAAAAGAAAAGAAGTGAAAAAAAAGAAAATCACCAGCAGAAAAAAAAAACGCTCGTTGACACAAATACCAGATTATTGATCGGACGGAGATATGAAGACGAGAACAACGACGAGGACATCAGCAGGAACAGAGGAAAAGAAGAAGAAGAAGGAGAAGAAAAAGAAGAAACAAAACCAAACGACGACTTCGACGGAAAAAACTGAGCGCGACCTCGATGAACTCGAAAGCATCAATCCCCTCAGAAGAAGAGGGAGAGGGAGAAGAGAACGATCTCGAGTTTACGATAAAAACGACGACGAAGACGACGACGAAGTCGGTATCGATAGACAGAGAGGAAGGAGAAGAGGCGAGGAGAAAAGGTTTTCTTCATTTTCTTCTTCTTCTTCTTCTTCTTCTTCTGGTGGTGAAGATGATGACGACAGCGACAAGAACAAAGCAGCTGAAGATATACTCTTAGAAAATTCCAGACGCATGCGGTTCAACGACACTCGACGAAAACGAGAGTTATTCGCACAAGTAGAACGAGAGCAAGATACGCTGATGCAAATCCAACGAGAGAAGGCAATGAAAGCGTATTTAGACCAAGAGATGGTTGATATGAAGAAAAAATTAACGATAGAGAGCGCTTTGAACGAAGAAGAAGACGAGGAGAGAACGAGGAACGCGGAGATGGCTGCCGAAACGTTGTGTAAATCTTTAGACGAGGCGGATTGTTTTACGAGAGAGGATATCGATTGGGATGATCACGAACAAAAATGGGCAAAGTTTGATGCAGCGACTACTTGCGGAGGAAAAGAGGTAGAAGGAGAGCAAAATAAAATCTCAATGTCTGATATTCCGTGGCCGCCTTCGAAAGACATCTTGCAGCACATGGCTGCGTTTGAGATGCGCCAAAAAGGAGGAGGAGAAGAGTTTGAGGACGGGTCGCGCGCTGAAAGAAAAGCAGCCGCAGCTGAGAAGATTTATAAGAAAGCGTTCAGACGCGCCAATTTGCGATGGCATCCGGACAAGTTCACGGCGAAATACGGAAAATATTTAGACGAAAACGACCGGGACGCCATCTTAGAGAGAGTGGAAGAAATTTCCATGACTGTTAACAGTTCCTTGGAAAAGTTGATGACACTTGCGTAAATTTGTATCTACTGGTACCGTAAAAAAAAAATAACGTCGGGTCGCAAAAATACACGCACTTAACATAAGCACTAAAACGCGCGCGCCACGCACGACTATAAAAGCATGAGTTCGCAGCGCCTACTTCAAGAATTTAAGAATCTGGAGAGAGATAAAACGCGCGTAGTCGACGACGTTTGCTTATCACCACACGACAACTTGTATTGTTGGCGCGCGAAGATGAGAGAGTTTGACGAGGAAACTCCGGACGCGAAACTCTTGAGAGAGGACTTGAAGCTCCTCCAAAAACGCTTCGGAGGAGACGGCAAAATACAAATGGAATTGAATTTCACCTCGAAATATCCGATCGAGCCACCGATTATTCGCGTCGTTTTGCCTCGCATGCGGCAATACACGGGCAACATTACGATTGGAGGTGCCGTGTGTTCGGAGTTTTTGATGGATAAGTACGATCCAAATTTTAAAGTATCTGAGATTATGAGGATGGTTCGATTGAACATGCTTAATGCTCCTGTTGTTACTGTCACTACACAATTTGGCCCCGGACCTCGACGTGCGGGGCCTTTGCGAGTAGACTTGGATGGACGAGATCATTTGGGAAGCCCGTTGAGAGAGTATTCGCGCGCCTCGGCAGAATCGAGTCTCTGGCGAGCTTATGCGCATCACAAAGAAAATGGCTGGTGAAGTATAAATCAATGAATTAGAACACAGTATGCACGCAAACTAATATTACAACATGTGGGTGTTCGTTTTCACGATGTGTTGCTTTTTTTTCGCTTCAATATAATTTGCTCACTTCACTTTTACACAAAATCATACACTCGCCTCACGCTTCTCTCTCTTTCTCTCTCTCACTTTCTCTCTCTTTCTCTCTCTCTCTTCTCTCACTTTCTCTCTCAATATCTCTCTCACTTTCTCTCTTCTCAGACGCGTAGCCAGAATAACTTTTTAATATACAAATAAATTTCGATTCTTATACAATCGTTTCAACGCGCTTCACTCATCACAAAAACTCTCACTTCTCTCTCTCTCTCTCACTTTCTCTCTCAATATCTCTCTCTCTTTTCTCACTTTCTCTCTCAATATCTCTCACTTCTCTCACTTTCTCTCTTCTCAGACGCGTAGCCAGAATAACTTTTTAATATACAAATAAATTTCGATTCTTATACAATCGTTTCACCGCGCTTCACTCATCACAAAAACTCTCACTTCTCTCTCTCTCTTTCTCTCTCTCTCTTATCAGTACCGGTACCTGGAATTATTATAGTTGTATTGCACTTTTCAAGACTCCACCGCTGCATTGTTCGTTGCAGGCACTGAAATACTTTTTTGCGGCAAAGTTGTTGCTCCCAACCACTCCGTTCTGGACGGATACGCGGCAACAGGTCGGTACAATCCAGCCGCGTCGGCTGGAGAATCCCGGCCTTGATAAGACATAAACGAATCTGACATTTTCATTTGTGCACCGTTCGGTCCACCTGCAGTGGCAGGATCCTTCGTTTCCGCCGTAGATTGCGTTTCTGCAGACTGCGAACTCGGTCTCGGTATCGCCATCGCTGCAGGATTTTGTCCCGACAACAACATGTTATATTGCGCGGTCCACATGGAAGGATGAATCCCGGCAGCCATCGCCGATGCCATCGCAATTTGCTGCTGTTGTTGATATGCGGCCGAGTTGCGCTGCATGTGTGCCATCCACTCGTTCATATTTTTCTGTTGTTGTTGAGAAGGATCCATGGGTGGAAACATTGACGTTTCCGTGGGCGATGCGGCGTGCGTAGGCACAAACGAAAGCGGCGGCGCAAACATTGGATTGTAGTAGTACGGGCTCGTCATCGGAATCGTCTGCGGCGGCGACTGAGCGCCGTAAAATTGACCCGCAATTGGATGACCGTTGGCGTATTCCTTTTGTTCCTGAAGAAACCGTTGGTGTTGTTGCTGTTGCTGCTGTTCTTGTTGTAGTTGCTGCTGCCGTTGCAAAATCGAATCGTTTTGTTTTTGTTGTCTCTTTGTATTATTTTTCTGTTGTCTCGCGTCGTGCGTCAAAACCATGTCTGCTAACGTTCGCATGGACTCTTCCTCGCGCGAATTGAGCTTATCGGTGGTCATTCCTTTCGTGCTTCCGTTGTTCTTCAACATTTTCGTCAACGATGATGATGTCGCGTTGTTGTTGTTCGCCTTACTAGCCTTAGGCAATGCCGTAGTTCCGATTGTCGCGTCTGAGCCACCGTTTTGCGATCCAGACGCTTGCTGCGCCACAAACGTCGTCACTCCATCTCCAGGCCCGTGTTGAATGTCAAACAAACTCGCTCTTCGTTTTCTCTTTTGCGTATTTTGATGTCGTATGAAATATTTCTGCGCGTGCGAAGCCACCTGCGTTGGTGTCCTCGTTTGTACAAAGTGTCTCGATATCCCGCGCCAATCGCCTTTCCCTAACGCGTTCAAGCCCATCAAGAATGATCTGTGCTCTTCTTCCGTCCAGGAAACGCCTGATGATGATGAGAAAATTTTAGAGTCCCGTTAGTTTCAGTTTTGAAAAAATATATCTTTCGTTTCTCGTCTTCGCTGTGAGCCTCTCGTTCAAGTCGTCTTTTCCTCTCCTCAGTTGTAGGCCACTCAAAAATCGTTCGCCTTCCGAAAAATTTAAAAAGACAAGTCCGAAAAGTCAACTTTTTCGAGCGAGAAAAAATCTAAAACAGGTGCCCAAGGGAAAACGAACAGACGGGGTGTGGGTGAAAAGCAAAAATTGATAACGAATTAACGACCGGGGGACGCGCGCGCCCGACGCGAACGGCAAAAATGACCAAAGATCTGCGTTCAAACCATCTTTGTTTGTCGTGAACGCGAAAATAAACGTCTCGATCCGCGCACGAAGGACTAGAGCGTACCTTTCTTTCTTTCAGTTGTCGATTTCAAATTCGCGGTGTTTTGGTTCGCTCGTACACCAGGAGGCACCACGTTAGTGTCAGATTCATACCCCAACGTGTTGGGTTTGTTTAAGCTCGCTTGCGCGTTCAACTTGTTCTTGTTGAACTCCTCGTTCGAGGAGGACTTTTTAAACCCGTCCGCACGTTTAGCTGCCATGATGTGTCCTCACGCCTCCGTCAACCCGCGCGGAAGAACGAGAATCAGATCTTTTCCTTACGTGTCGAAAATTCTCCTCCCCTCCTTTTATTTTATATTTTGTGAATTTTTATGTGCCGATTCAAAAAAAAGTTCCCTCCTTTCAAACAATAAACGTGATCGCGAAGCGCGTGATGTGAAATTCGCGCGAAAAAGAATGCTCTCCGTCGATGCGTCGAGTTGTTTTTGTTTTTGTATGTTCGCGTGCGCGTGTTATCAAGCGGTCAATTTGTGTGAGGAATAATTTTTTTTGTGTCGCGGGAAAATTTAGATACGAAAAATACGAAGCGAGTAAAAAAGATATTTTTGCTTTGTGGTGCTCTTTTTTGGACAAAAAGCTCTTTTTGCTTCCCGACGATCCAATATATCCTTCCATATCCGTGAGCGAGCTGCTCGTCCGAACGCATTCCCCCCGCGTGCTTTTTTTCCCTCTCGCGGAAAACACCCACACAAAAATATAGAATAACACTAAAGACTCACTGTGAGAAAGTAAGCAGAGTTAGAACTGCGAAGAGAAAACAAACGCGCGATTAATAACTAACACGTGGTCGTCGTCGTCGTCGACGGTTTCTCAGTCCTCTGGTGTCAAATCGCGATGAGGAAGACGGCGACTATTCCGCTTCTCTTGTTCCTGACGACGATGTGTTTCTGTTGTTGTTCGTCGACTTTTTTGTTCGCGTTTGGACAAGAACAACAAGAACAACAACAACATCGTCAACAACCGATAGGATTACCGAACGGTGAAGTCATCGAACTCAACGATAACAACTTCGATAAGTACATCAACAAAGGAAACACCGAGCAGTTGCCGGTGATAATTGACGTCTACGCGACGTGGTGCGTTCACTGTAAACAGTTGGAGCCGACGTGGAAGGAACTCGCGAGAGAGTTAAAGTCGGAAGTGTACGTCGGGAAAATCGACGGGGAAAAAGAGCGCGCGTTAGCGAATCGATTGAGCGCGAACAAAGGATTTCCGACGATTATCTTGCTGCATCAGAATAAAATGCGCGTGTATTCTGGCGAACGAAGCGTGGAGAAGCTGACGCACTTTTGCCGAAAAGGTTGGCGAGACGTGAAACCAGAGCCGTGGCACAAAACGCCGAATAACAGCTTCGGAGCGATTTTTGGGTACGTGCATAAAGTACCGGGGATATTGAAAGGCATGTACTCGCAATTCTCTAAAGATTATTCAGACACGCAGATTTTATTCATGGCATTGTCCGTGCCCGTGGTGAGCGGAATGTTGTTGATTTGGGTCGCGGATGCGATTACGGTGCGGAGAACGGTTTCTAGATCTAGACGGTACGTCGCCGAACAAGAGCTGATAAGAAGGCGAGCTGCTCAAGCTGCCGCAGATGCCCGCCCACACGCAGATTAGGAGAGACGACATATTAATTCATACACAGTAATTCATATAGAAATTTTACGCATCAACGCCCAATATCACTTTTACGCTTACAAAAAACTAATATATAAATTTGACATTTTTTATTTGTATTCGAAACCTCTTTCCGCCTCGGTCGTTCGCCACAACAAAGCCGAGTATATGTTCGCTAATGCGTGTCCACAAATTGGTACAAACAAGTCTCCATCGGCGAGATATTCGCACGTCGCTCCGTACAGAATACCAACCGCTGCTGCCCACACTGCAAAGGAGACTTTTCTTTCGTTGCTAACGTGCAAAGCGCCGAAAACCGTACCCGCGACCAAAACGCCAACCGCCTCTCCACCCAACGCTGGCATTAAAGCCCCGCGAAAGAGCATTTCCTCCGCTAACGCAGGGTACGCCGCGCAAAACAAAACGTCCGAAAACTCCAAATTCGTCAAAACTTGTTTGTTAGAAGTATTCGTCTCCTTTCTGAAATCCTCCGACACGGACATAAAAGCGACTCTCCCCGCGGTCACGCCAACCGCCAAAGCCGACGCTAAACACGCGTGCTTCCAATCTACGCCATCTTTGATCAAACCAAGCGTCAATGGATTCATCTCCGCGAGTTTCGGGACGATAAACCGCGCCCCTAATCCGAGCATTAAAATCAATGTCGACGTCGACGTACACGACGCCACCACGTCGTCTCTGCTCGGAATCACCAAAGACGAAGTAGAAGCTTCGCTCATCGCTCTCTCTTTCTCCTCTCGAAATTCTCTTTTCCTCTTCTCGACGACGTCGTTGTATGTTTCTTTGTTCACTTTTCGTTTCTTCGGTTTCTGTAACTTGATGGAATTGTTGTTGTTGCTGTTGTTGTTGCTGCTGCTCTCCATCTTTGTCGCGCTCGTCGCGTCCATCGTCGCGGTCTCTTCCTTCGTTTCCTCGTCGTTATCCGTCGTCGTCGTCGTCGTCGTCGTCGTCTCTCTTTCCATCTTTCTTCTCTCTTTTCTGTTCATGGGTTTCGACGACGACGACGACGACGACGAAGCGCGCACACTACCAGCGCTCGTTCTTCCTCTCCTTCGCTCCGGTGCTGCTCCTGCTGCTGCTGCTGCTGGTGGTGGTGGTCGTATCGTCGTTAAGCCTGGTCTCATCGTCTGCGTAAACATATATTTTTTTTCTCTCGACTTTTCTCGCGCTCGCTCTCTTCGCAAGAAATAAAAATTCGCAATAAAAATTATATTTCGACTCGACTGCTCCGCATAAAACCAAGACGCGGTCTTGACGCGTTAAACTCTTTTATATATTATTACTCGACTTTATAAAGCACAGAGTTGAAATGAACAACGACAACAACAACGACATAATCTTCGGATAAAAGCGGACCGCGCGCAGAGAGAGAGAGAGAGAGAGAGAGAGAGAGAAGGAGAGAGAAGATGGATT
>Ga0255763_1000043_pt1 | contig 113321 bp, 102 predicted proteins | sample 041ome_2_FD_179963 | JGI IMG/M metagenome (GOLD analysis project Ga0255763, IMG submission 179963) | Coastal salt marsh microbial communities from the Groves Creek Marsh, Skidaway Island, Georgia - 041406US metaG (version 2) | ecosystem: Environmental > Aquatic > Marine > Intertidal zone >...
GCTCTTTTCGCCTCGTCTTCACCGTCCGTTTTATCGTCGCTAATTTTCTTCTCCTCCGTGGTTGTCGATTTCCTCTTCGGTAGCTTGCTAATCTCCGTCGGCGCCGGAGCCGTGTTGAAGTACGCGTGCTTCAACGCCTCCTGACACGAGATTCGCTTCTCTGGATCGTACTTTAACAGCTGCTCTAACAAATCGATCGCCTCGGCGTTTGCGCTGCTCAATTTTCCACCCGGACCGCTCTTCCCGCCAACTTCTACGCCAAATATTTTCCTCAAATCCATCTTTTCTTTCCTCGGAAAACTCATCCAATCCGGCAGCGCCGCGCACCCTTCCCATTCCTCCTCCGTCGGCGTCCCTAAAACGTGATAAATCTTCGTCAACTGATCGATATCCGAACTCCCCGGGCAAAACGGTTTTCTCAACATTAACTCCGCGAACACCATCCCAACTGCCCACGAATCCACCTTCGGGCCGTACCGTTTCGCGCCCAACAAAAGCTCCGGCGCTCGGTACCATCTCGCGAACACCGCGCGAGTATACTCCCTCCCATTCTCTCGCTCGGGACTCCCGAACGCTCTCGCTAAACCAAAATCCGCTAATTTCAACGCTCCGCTCTCGTGCACCAACAAGTTATTCGGTTTCACGTCTCGATGTAAGATCCAATTTTGATGACAAAACGCAATCGCCTCTAAACTCATCTTCAAATACGACTTGACGTCTGCAATCGATAAATCGATGCTCGAATCTTTAATAATCATCTCCAAATCCCCGCCCGAGGCGAACTCAAACACCAAGTGCAAGTTCCTCTTCTTGCTGAACACGTCCACCAGCGGCACCACGTGAGGGTGGTGTAACTCGCGCAACAGTTTAATCTCTCGAATCGCGGTAAAGTTGATGCCTTCCTTGGCTTTCCCGAGACGGATTTTCTTAATCGCCACGTACGGAGAAGAGGACGCGTTCAGACTGTCCGAGGCTTTGTAGACGACGCCAAAGGTGCCCTCGCCGAGAGTTTCCAGCTTCGCGTAGCGGTTCGCGGACGAAGTAGTGGCCGTCGTCATTTGTGGTCGTTCGTTTTAGTGAGCTTGAGAGTGAAGAAAGAACTCCATCTTGGCAGGCGGAGAGAGTTCGTTTTTTTCCAAAAGTTCCACATAATAAGAATAACCGCGCAACTAATAAAACATGTCCTCTCCTCCTCCTCCTCCTTCCTCGCAGAACGGCGCGTCGTTAAACGTCGAGGCGAAGTTGTTCGTTCCCGGCGTCGGCTCGGTCACGCCTCCTCCGAAAGAGACGAAGAAGAAGAAGAACGAAGAAGAAGAAGAAGCTTTGATGAAGACTACGATTTCCCCGCTGAATTGGCAGTTGAACGATGCAAACGAACACTTGGAGTTTACTCCTCCTCCTCCTTCGAGTGCGCGTGATGATAATAACAACAACAACGAGAATACGAATAACAACAACAATAAAGAGGGCGTCGCGGTTGTCGCCGAGGTGAAGAAAGAGCCGCCGGTCGTCGTCGCGTTCACGCCGGCGCGAGGTCCGGTGAAGAAACGCGTGGACGATCCGTTCGACAGAGAGATTTATTTACAAAGCGCGGTGAAGTTAGTCAAAGAGGAGTTTGCTGCTGCCGCCGCGGCGGCGGCTTCGGCGGCAGCCGCGACGGTCTCCTCCGCGTCGTCGAACGAGAAGGAAGGGGAAAAGGACGCGAAGAAGAAAAATAGGAGGAAGAAGAAGAAGATGAACGAGGCGAAAATAGATGCGGATGGTGTTGGCGAAGGAGTGGAAGAGAAAATGTCCGGGAGTTCGATGCCGCTTTTATCGTCGCCGTCGTCGTCGCGAGTTTCGATTCCAACTTCCGCGAGGATGACGACGATGGAAAAGCCGCTCGTGGAAGTTGTTCCGGCGGCATCCTCGGAGGAAGACGAAGAGCCGACGCCGAGGGAGAGCAAAATGCTCTCCAAACCGCTTTTATTTAACGAACAGCACAACAGCGATGACGAGTACGGAGAAAATACCGGTGTTCTCGTAAACGAATATGGGACGCAACAACCGCAGAAAGTGGAGCATTTGTTTCCAGAAGAGTCGCGCGTACCTCTTCTAGCGATCTCGGCGAAGACGAAGAGAGAAGAGCAATATGGCGCGAATGAAGAAGAGGACGTTCCGGACGAGAAGTTGTGGACGAAGGAAACGTTAGCGCCGTTATTAGGGGGTGGTTTGAATAGCATTAAAACAGTAAATACTAGGACGGGAGAAGAAGATAAGGAGGAGGAGTTAGTCAAGAGCGCAAAATTGACATTTACCAACTACGGCGCCGATGACGAAAACGTAGTCGCCGATTGGGGCGACGCAAAAGTGCCTCTTTTGTCCGCTTCGGCTGGGAGTACGCCGAGATATTTAGACGGAGGCGGAGGGCTGTTGTCTCGCCAAGGCCCGTTTTCGTACGGGACTGCCACTACCGACGAAGTCGAAGAACGCGTCGCATCCTCTTCTTCTTCGTCGGGGGGGTATTCATCAGAGTCGGAATCATCATCATCTGATGATGATGACGATGACGAAGATGGCAAAGAGAATCGACAGCATTCGGCGAAATTATTGCTCGAGCAGTTCCTGATGAGTGAAAAAAAAGAAAAGAAACGACCGACTGAAATGGGTTATAAACAGAGCGGAACGAACGGTATCGCATCAACGAGAGCGAGAGAGACAACGACGTCAAAGTCTATTCAGTTTAAACCGCTTCTCAAAACGCCTCCACGACTGAAGAAAGTTGCCCATCATCACCAGGAACAACCACCGCAACAAAAATCGCAAACGACACAAACCGAAAGAGAACTGAGAAGTCAAAACACTTCGTCGCCATACACGCCGCTCACGACGCACGCCGCCGAACAAAGAAAGAATGCCTTGAGAAATGATTTGTGTTGTGTCTTCCACGCGGTTCTCGTCTCGCGACCGGAAATTATAGAGAAACATTTGGCGCTTTCCTCGGCATCACCATACTCGTCTTTGCGAAATCGGGTCGCGTCTCTCGAGCCGCGGAGATCAACCAGACGTCGTCTTGACAGATTCGAAGCGAACGTGGAAAGTTTTATGGTGTTTGCGTTAGGCGAAGAGGAGGATAAAGAACATAAGCAATTCGTATCATTCGATGCGTTCGCTCGTGCGATGCGAGTCGCAGCGACCGCGGCGGCGAGAATGACCACGCTCGAAGGTGTTCGCGATGCGGTGAGTATTTTGAGTGACTTTGAGTCGCTATTCACTCAGGACTCCGCGTATTCTTCTATCGTTCGCGAATGTTTAATGTCCAGCGCAAATGCGGACCAAATCTATCGTCACAGATGTTCGAGGCGACTCCGAGCGTACAAATCCATCATCTCTATCTTGAACAAAATAAAACGGTATGACCAGAAGAGGCACGTTCAAGAATCCAACATCACCGTCGACCGCATCTGTTTGCTCTTAGCCGCCGTAGACGACGCGGATGACGAATCCGAATCGCAAGAAGAACACATAACGACAACGACGACGACGCACGATGACGACGCTCGATACGTCTTTCACCTCGTCTCTTCCGCGAACCGCAAACTTTCGGCGGAAGTCGAGGGTAGCGATGCGTACGATCGCGTCCACGAGAATAACGGATACAAAATCAATAGCAGTAGATACAATAGCACCACTAGTAGCAGCAATAGCACCATGCCTCTCTCTGAAGTCATCGCGAGACGGCGACGAATGGTCGACGCGTGGTTCGAGACGCAACGTTTTTAATAAAAATATTTGAGTGTTGTGGGGGTGAGAGAGAGTCAGAAGAAATGTGAAACGTCATTTTCGTAATGTCGCAGCACGCACTTTCCTCCTCTTTTTTTGCGTCTAAACCAACGACGTCGTCGCCGAAAAGGCGACCCGCATCGTCTTCTCGACGCGTGGCGTCGCGGGACAATCGCGTCAGAGCTGGTTTGTTCGAAGATATACTCGACTCCGTCTTACCGAAACCAATGTCGGACGCGCGAAAGCAAATGGAATACTTCGACGGTCCCGGAGGTATGCTCGCAAAAATAAATCCTCTCGCAAAGAAACCGACGATGAAAGCGCCGGAAGTGAGCGCGGGGAAGTCTTCGCAAGTATTGTTTGATTTTACGAGCATGAGTCAAGATGAATTTAAGAGCGAGTTCGGTGCCTTGAATGACAACGTCATGGGAGGCCGCTCCGACGCATTGACAGTGCTTGAGAATGGAAAATGCGCAGTTTTGAAGGGTATGACGGAAGATCAGTTTGGTGGCTTTGCGTCGATGAAAAGCAGAGATTTCGACAGAGCGATCAATTTACAAGAATTTGACGGCGTTTCAGTTCGATGCAAAGGCGACGGGCAGCGATACAAGTTGATTTTATACGATACGGATGATTCGTTCAACGTCGCGTTTCATCAAACGTTTGAATGTCCACGAGGCAACTTCGAGGACGTGAAGTTGTACTTTAAAGACTTTAAGCCAGTTCAGAGAGGCAGATTAGTGCCTCAAAACGAGAGCGAGTATCGTTTGTGCGACGGGTCGAAAGTCTTGGCCGTGCAACTGATGTTGAGCAAATTTTCGTACGGCATGGACGACAAAAACACAAACTACAAACCGGGGGCGTTTGATATTGAAGTCGAACGCATTGAAGCGTTTAAGGATTAATAAACGTGTGATAGTGTGTCTTTGTATTAAATTCTCATTAATAGCGCTGCTGTATTTTGCTTCATCAGAAAATCAAACGAACGTCTGTACTTCTCATTTCAAACGCGTCTGGTTTCTATCGGGAATTTTGTTCCTCCAATTTTTTTGTTTATCGATAGGCGCAATCGCACGCTTTGTTTTCTTAGAACTTCCGTCAGGTTGAATCTCCACCGGTTTTAACTTTGAATTTGACTTGCGATGATGATGATTTAACATCCGGTTTCTTTTCATTTGCAAAGGCGCCTTCTTTGCAAACTTTGGTCGCATCGAAGAGGAAGAAGGAATATGAGCACCTTCTTTCGGCTTGTTCCACTTTGTGTGGAGCTCGTGCGCATACTCGTGATCATTCCGATCCTCTAACGAAATCGTTTCGCCGCACATTGGGCACTCGTACGTCTTATCCTTCCGGTGAACGCCCATATTCGCGGGTGGAAGGTCGTTAACATCCGACACTGTCAGCACTTTGATTCTTTGATCTTCCTTGATATTTTCAAGCTCCTCGTTTTTGAACTTGGACACTCTCACGCCAAGCCTTCGAACGTCCAAGGGTTTGCTGTCCCCTTTGAATTCATCGTATAACTTGTCGAACAAATCTTTGATTGTTGCCATCCAATCCTCGTAGTTTTGCGATGCGTTTGGCAAATCTCGTTGCCTCGTGACTTGCTGGAAGTTGTGTTGGAACTTCATCGTAATCATTACCTGCCGAGGTATAAATTTCAAGCGTTTCACCTCTTTGGAAACACCTTGCGCAAACACTTTGAGAATATTGAACAAACTGTCGTATTTACTGATTCCCGGGTACCACGAGCGGTTCATGGAAACGCCTCGTCTCCCAGGCGCGCCATCTTGTATCGGCGGTGGTACGGTTTCCATGCCAATGCCCATGGCGACGGAGAATAAAAACGTATACGCCGTCGCGTGACACACTTTAGCGAGCTTGGCTTTGTGTGTGATGATATCTCCGCACGTCTTCACATCAAACGCGTTTAAATATCGCTCCATGGAAGCTCCAATGCCACCAATTTTTCTAATTGAAAGGGTGCTCAAGAATGATAAAATGTCTTCGCTGGTAAACTTTAAGATTTTCTGGCCGTTTGGTTTGTTCACGTCTGAACAGATTTTTGCCAAGCGCATGGACGGACCACCCCCACCGGATACCGTCAGTTTTGTCTTTTCAAAAACCTCTCGTCGTATTTTCTCCATGGTGTCTTCCATTTCTTTATACTTCTCCTCCGGAGTCATCTCTCGTTCGTCAAACTTGAAGTATTCCGTCATGTTCAGATACACCTCGTCGCTCGACGGCGCCAGGAAGTTTGGATCGTACTTCCTGTACACCTCCTGACCAAGGGCGGCAATTTCCGCGTACCGCTCGAAATCACAGTCCGTAACCATTAACTCCTTGAAATCAAACGCTTTGTCGTAACATTTACCTCCCAACTCTTCGCGTCTCGCTGCTTCCCACGCTTCTTTCTTTTCGTTGTCTGGAAAACGTTCCCTCAAACCTTCCTGATACGCCTGTTTCGACGTTTTCCTCGTCCGTTCATTCACGTGGTGTTTATATAACTTCATCGCCGTGTGTGTTGGCATCCCACTTCGGATGCCAAACTGTCTCGCCACGTACGACGCCGTCGTGCACACCGGCGCACCGACAACAAACGGCATGTCTCTCAATACCGGATTCTCCACAATCGCCGCTTGCGCGTAAAACATGTCGTAATCGAAATGAAACCACACGTGCGTCAGATCCCGTTTCTCTTCCATTCTCTTTAAAGTCACCTCGCACGATTCTTCCAACTCTTCGATCTCTTTCGCGCTCGTTCGCTTCCATCTCTCCAAGTTTGGAACGATCTGTTTCGTTTTTTGCTTTTCGATTTTCCTGCGTTCGGCGACGCCGGCGGGCGTTTTTTCCGTCAACTCTGCGATGACTTTTTGAACAGCCTCGCTGCAAGCGACTCCGGATTTAGCTCCAGTGAACGCGCCTCCAGTCCGACCATCGAGTTTGTTGTTTCGTTGTTCCGGAGGAGTGGGGAAATCTTCCTCCTCTTTTTCCTCCTCCTCCTCCTCTTCTTCTTCTTCTTCTTCTTCTTCGTGCGAATGTGGGCACCTTCTCTCTCTCGCAAATTTTCGCAATCGTCGCATCTCTCGCTCGTAGTTCGTCCCGTCCAGCACGTGATTTTCGTAATTCTCCTCCAGCTTAAACTCTCCGTATTCGCCCGCGATGTCTTCCTCTTCTTCTTCTTCCTCGTCTCCTCCCATCTCGTCGTCGTCGTCGTCGTCGTCGTCGTCTTCCTCCTCCTCTTCTTCTCTCTCTCGATCGCGAAAATTCGCCTCCGTTCTTGCTCTCGTTTTCTTCCCTCTCTTCCTTTTCCCTTTCATCCGCGCTAGCCTCATCATCGTCATCGCGTTCTCGTCGTTCTCGCTGCTGGTGCACGTCGCTCTGTCCGAGCCGTTTCCAAACAAGTGCACTTTGTTCGCTAATTCTCCCTCCGAGGAAAGAAACCAGTCCGGTGAAGGGGTCGGCATTTTTTGTCGTCTTTTTCCCTGTTTTCTCTCTTCTCTCGCAACTTTTTCTTCATTAGTAACCACGGAGAGAAAGAAAATGGCGCGACGACGAGGAAAAGACCGGGGAGAAGAAGAAGAAGACGAAGAAGAAGAACAAAACAACGCCGCTTTTTCTCTGGCGTCGAATGCGATGTGCCGCCCGCCAGAGGTTGGTACCTCGCACGATGTGAGAAGAGTCGTTTTAAGAAGAAACGAGGAGGAGGAGGAGGAGGAGGAGGACGGCGAGGACGACAAGGACGACAAGGCGATGAAAAAGAAACTGATGGCGCTGAGGTACACGCACGCGCGAGCGCCCGCCGCGGACGCGACGAAAAGAGTTCGCGTGGCGAGGAAAGCGAGCAGCAACGTGGTGGAAGTCGAGTTTAAGAATAAAGAGGAAGAGAAGAGCGGAATTCGGTATCGAGGGGTGGTGAGTGGACCGACAACCGCCGGCGCGTTTCAGAAAGAAGAGGGAGAAAAAGAAAGTCTCGTCGTGGAGAGGAAGGTCGCAGATAACGACGAGGACGATAACAACGTGGAATGCGCCATCTTATTTGATGGGAAAACGATCGAGCTTCGCGTGTTGGACGAAACCGTCGCCGGTTTGAGAGTGCAGCGAAAACGAGAAGACGAAGAGGAGAGCGGGATGGTTTCGAAACGATTGGATATCGGAGAGGCTGTGGACGTTCGGAATAAGAGGAAGAAAGTAGTTTAGTGAAGTAGCGTTTTAGATGTGCAGTAGAAGCCGTTATAGAAGTTTATTTGTAGAAGTTCGTAGAACCGCGCACCCCCGCGGTGTTGTTGTAAAAAGAACGTAAAGAAAGCGCGCGTACGATGACAACATGAATACTCTTCTTCTCTCATTCTCTTCCTACTAATAATACAACAAAGACTAATAAAAAAACTACTGCGGATCTATCACGAGTTCGTCGGCGGTGCCATCCCCGCCGCCGCTTCCGCGTCTCTCTGACTGTGCGGCTTCGGTCCCGTCAAAAGTTGTTTCTTCAACTTCTTGAACCTCTTCGTCTTCATGTGATTCTTCAGCGCCAACGCGCTCTCAAAGTGCCTCCCGGTCACTTTGCAATAAAACTTCCCGCCTCCCGGTTTATCCTCGTCGTACTCCGTTCTGTTCACCGTCCCAGGTTTCGAAGGTTCGTGATACTCGTCGTAAAGCACGTCCACGTGCGGCGATAAAAACGTCGCTCTGACGGCGGTTTTGTGCGAATACTTGTGCCCGTGATTGCCTTTGTGTTTGTGCTGTTTCGTTTTTCTCTTCGGCATTATTTACTCTCTCTGCTGCTCTTCTCTCTCTCTCGACGCCGTTTCTTTCTCTCTCTCTCTCTGTGTGTGTGTGTGTGTCCGTGCTTTATATCAGATCTGCGTGTATCTCTTCTTTTTGTGGGTCACTTGGGGAAAATAAAAGTGGCGGCAAAGAAGAGCACCTGATGGCCTCTCTTACTCTCGATTGGCAGAAAGACCAAAAACATCAAAAAGGAGCAAAAAAATGCCACACGAATCAAAAGCAAAAAAATTTTTGAAAAGCTCTCTCCTCTCTCTCTCTCTCCAAAAAAAAGGAATAAGAAGCACGCGTGCACTCGCTTTGCGTCCCCCTTTTCATCCCAAAAAAGGTTCTCCCCCCGCGCTCGTTTATATATATCTTTTAAGTTGTCTTTTTGTTGTCTTTAACTTGTCTGTGCCGGAATATATTTTGACCATCTAAACGGGGTAGTACTGCCTTAGTACTGCCTTAGTACGAAGGGGGGTACTCTCATACCTTAAAACCATGTAAACCTAAATGTATGTGTTGAAACATTTATCTCGCCTATTTTTGGTTTGACCTCCTCCTTCTTTTTGTCGTGTGTCTTTTCAACAATTTTTTTATTACGAGCGTAGAATCTTTTCCCGAATAAATAACCTCACTATTCAAACGCGTACGACGGCACTTTAACATCAAGCAAATATGGCAGACACACAAAAGACAACCACAGGTGCACCTGTGGTTACGAATTCGTATGCCCCTAATAATGGCCTGTTCAACTGTTTTGACGATATAAACTCGTGTCTTCTTGGTCTCTTGTAGGTTTTGATTCGAGTTTTTTCTATTTTTTATGGCCCTTTCAAATGAAATGATTCACGTTATAAATATCCTATGTCTCTTCAAATTTAGATCGTCTACTTACACTTACCTTACAACACGCGTATTTTACCCTGTCGTCGTGTAAATCGATCATACATTGATTAACCTACCTTTCTTAATCAATGACAGCTGCGAGCCCATAAATCTTGGTATGTTGGCTAATAAAACTAATACAGGCGACATTTTTTCAGTGTGCTGCATTTGGACTATACTGGCAAGTCTTGGTGGCTGTCAGGTGTGCTATGCGCCAGGCGTGATCAATACTGCAGTTGCAAAGTATGGCGTAACGGAAGAGCCCGTGGCTTGCCCTATGTATTGTTGTTGTGGCCCATGCACGACCTGTCGCGCCCATAGAGAGGTGCGTTTCGTTTAGTATAAAGCTACTGTTGCTCGTTGTGTTACGGTTCTTCGCCCACCATTTAACTAACTCTCGATTCTTCTTCAGGTTGATGCACGGATTAAATTGGGAGTCACTCCAGTTGGGTCACAAATCACTATCGCTCAACCAGTGGTTATGACAGCGCCAACTCCGGTCTCTGCAAATAAATAAACGAGCAAACATCAGGAGTATGTTGTAGTCCTTTCGTCGATCCAGTATTGGGTACACAAGAAAAGGGGAGTCTCAATTCAATGATTACAAAATCAAGTTAAGTAAAGAAATGTTAATACAAAGTAAAGGGTGAAAATTTTTTCTTGAAAAAATTTTTGCCCTGGAAGTCGGACTGGGCCGGGAGGAGGTCCAGGGTGAAAACGGTGTCGTGGCTAACGAGCATTTGCAAGTGGTTGTAACTCTAACACAGCACGCACAGGGGATAACACAAAAGCAAAAAATTAAATTTTTGAAAGCTCTCTTCTCCTCTCTCTCTCCAAAAAAAAGGAATACGCACACGCAGTCGCTCTGAGTCCCCCTTTTCCTCCCAAAAAAGGTTCTCCCGCGCTCGTTTATATATAATATATACACATACACAGAATCACGAGAAAGCGCAAACAGCGCACGACGGAGAGAAAAAGAAACGACGGCGACTACTCGCACGTTCGCTTCTCTAAAGAGAGAGAGACTCTTGCGTGTTTTTTTTTGTGTCATCGTTTGTTAGGAGGATAAAAAACACGCGCGCAGTAAGTAGTAAAAGATGAGTTCTGGTGTGGTCCCCCACGACGACTGCAAACCGGCGTTCGATAAAGTCCGACTCGGGAAAGTGAAATACGTGACGTACAAAATCGACGATAAGGCGGAGAAGACGGAAGTGTGCGCGATTGGAGAGACAAAGGTAAAAGCTTTTGATGTATGCGTGTGTTGCTTTTTGCGGCGGGTGCATCGTGCGTGCGCCCGTCGTCTTCGTTTCGCGCGGGAGGGGAGAGAGCTGCGCGATGCCCGATCTCTCTTGACTTTTTGAAACGCACTGACACCCAAACGTCTCTTTTCCTCGCACCACCACCCTCTACGCGCGCGCGCGCGGAAACAGGCGGAGTTCAAATTTGAAAAATTTCTCTCCTTACTCCCGGAGACGGAGTCTCGATACGCCGTTCTCGATTGGGACGTGTCCACGGACGACGGCAGGCAGTTTAGTAAGTTATTTTTTATCAGTTGGGTTCCGGACTCGTGCAAAGCGAAGGAGAAGATGTTGTACGCCTCGTCGAAGCAGAGTTTACGAAACGCCTTGAGCGGAGTGCACTTGGATCATCAAGCGGCGGATATGGACGATGTGACGGAAGAGATTTTCACCATGAAAGCGCTCGGGAAGTAGACGATGAGAGAGAGAGCGGCGCATGCTTTTACGAGAGAGAGAGAGAATCTACATAGCACAACGCAGAACGTGACGGAGAAAGCGACGAGATGAGATTATTACTTAGACTTCGAACCGCGCGAGCACGCGCAAGAGAGAAAGAGAGAGAAAGAAGAAGAAAGAGAGAGACATACCGACGTAAATATACATACAGTAAAACCCGATTATTTTTAATAACTAGTAGTACATAGAACAGTAAAAAAGAAGCCTGTGTCGGTGCCCGAGCGCGCGCGGCTAAATCTTCTTTCGCGCAACGACGAAGAGTTAGTTCTTTTCGAAAAGCTCTCTTCACACAACAACATCAGTGCTACACTGCACAAAAACACAGAAATGAAGTAATACGAATAACAAAGAAAACGCACGCGATGACCTCCTCCTCCTCCTCATCTTCCCATTCGAAGCAAACACGCGCATCATCTCGTCCTCTCCGCGTTCTCTACCACGCTCACGTCCTCCGCCGTCTCCCAAAATTCGCCTCCGCGTTCGCGTACGGCGCGAGCATTTTAACGCCGCACGTGCCATCGCAAATGCTCGACTACATCATCGTCGTCGATGACGCGCACAAATGGCACGAAGAAAACATGAGGTTGAATCCTTCGCACTATTCGAGAGTTCTCAGAGCATTTGGTGCGAACGGCGTGGACGCGGTGTCGAACACGGTCGGCGTTGGGGTACATTTTAACGCGTACGTGGATATCGATGCACCAAATTTAGAGGCGTTCGCGCAAACGAAATATAAGTACGGCGTCGTCGAGCGGAGGACGGTCGAAAGGGACGTGGAAGGATGGGATAATTTGTTTTTAGCTGGGAGGATGCAGAAACCATACGAGCGAGTGGTTGGTGCGAGAGATGACGACGTCGACGACGTCGACAACGATGAGGAAAATCATGGTCTCGCGTTGGACGCGATGAACGGGAACAAGAACAAGAGAGCGGCGTTGGCGTACGCTTTGTTAGTTTCGAGAGGGAGTAGTACAGAGATGAAGGCGGTCGATGAACGATATTTGTATGAAACGATTGCGAATCTGAGTTACGAGGGTGATATACGACACGTGCTCGGTGCGGAAGATGCGCAGAAAGCGAGGAGGATCGTGGACGGATCGTTTGAGAAGATGCGAGAGTGGTACGAGGAGAGTTTTCGAGATTTTCGGGACTCGTTGGACGTGATCGATTACGACGCGACTTTCGATTCGACCTCTCCGTCGCACGAGTCGCGCTTGTTCACGCAAGATCACTCTCCGCAAGCGACGAGGAAGCTCCTCGCGATGCTCCCACCGCCCTTTCTCGAAACCATGGTCGCCGGGGACTTGAGAAAGTTAGACATGGTGTCCCGAGAGGCGAACGCGGAGACTATCGCACGGAGTATCCAAGAAACCTCGCGAAGTATCGTCCGTAAAAGTTCACTCAGACAATCTATTTCCGCGGCGCTGACGACAGATATAGGTAAAGTGGTGATGTACGCGTACCAAAAGTTTAGCAAGAATAGAAAAACATAGTTTAATGCATAGGATGCTCGCGACAATTTTTTTATCAGTGAATATGTATAATAAGCGTGTGGTAATTATAATTTAAACCATTTCTAATTCCCTCCTCTTCTCTCCTGCTCTCGCCCTCTCTCTGCTCTGTCTCTGTTTCTCTCTACTCTCTCTCTCTCTCTCTTTCTCTTACTCTCCCATCCTTCAAATTGATTCCATTTTTTTATTATATGCGTGTGCGTTTTACTAATTCCTAAATTTTTTCTTTTCTCTTCAAAAAAATTATTGGACAAAAACGTTGGAGAGTTGTCTGACTTGGCCCTTGACGGACATGTCGATGAAACCAGAACCGTCCTTACCGTACTTGACAACGAAACCTCCCAACAAAGATTCATCAACTTCCGGCTTCAACTTGATGTTCTTCGCTCCAGTCATCTCTTGCAACTTCTTCGCAATCATGAATTGTTGCTCGTTTTCGAGCTTCACCGCGCTCGTCACCGTGGCGACTTGCGTGTCCGTGGCCTCGCAAAACAACGTTTCGAACTCATCGAGGATCGCGGACAATTGGTTCATGCGCTTCTTGTCGACCAACAATTGCATAAAGTTGGTCGTGAACGCGTGGAAGGACGCTTCGTCGGCTAACTTTTTCAAGATTTCTTTCTTCTTTTCCTCAGCAACAACCGGGTTGGCCAAAAACGCGGCGGTCCCTTCGTTGGCAGCCAAATAACCCGCGACGGTTTCCAAGTCGTCGTGCACGGCTTCCAAGGCGCCGGCGGACTTGCAGGCGTCAACCAAAGCGGCAGCGTAGCCACCAGCAACCGGGGAGGAGGCCTAAATTTGAGAGAATAATTTCGTAAGTGGGTGTTCATCGATGGAATACGCGCGCGTAAAATTATATCTTTCGCGTAAAAAAAAGAACAAGATATCCTAATCCAAGTAATCGAGCGAGACGAGGATCTCTCTCGAAACCAAAAAACGAACGTCTAAACGCGCTCGAACGAGGGCATTCACAACGTCTTTCGACCGAGAAAAGGGGTAAATCGCGCGAGAAAAAGTACACCGGAACTATTGAACGACGTTTGGCGTCCGAAATCGACTCGCAACGTCCTCTTCATCGCCCATTTCGCCCGGATGCATTTCTCCTTCGCGAGCGTCTTTTCTCCCTCTTTCGCGAGAGGCCTTTGAACGTTGTTTTTTCTCGCTCCCCTTCTTTTTTCTCGCACTAATCGAAATTTTTAAGCGTACCTTGGCTTGCGCTTGCGTGTTCACGATGCGTCTCGGCGCGACGTTTTTGCGTCTCAAAGAACTCGTGGAACCGGCGGTAGATCTCGCGAAGGAGATGGATTGCATAGAAGCGGCCATATTTGATGTGATATGTGTGAGTGTATTTATGCGGCTTCGAAGATGGATTCGCGCGCTTTTATTATCCTTTTTTTTTCCTTTTTTTGCCGATTCTGATATATTTAGGGTTTGAATTTTCAAGCTAAAAGACCCTCGCCAAAAAAATTTCAAAAATCAAAGCGCGCGCGCATTTACGAAAAACTTCCACACTATCGTTGTGTCCCTGCGTGTGTGCACGGTGCGCATATCAAAAAAGAACAAACACGATAACGACAGAGACGACGACGACGATTTCCTCCTCGCTCATTTCTCGTTCGAATTCTTTGTGCGGGTTTCGGTCGTTTGGTACTTCAAAGAGCAGCAGCAGCTCAGCGCTCGTCGTCGGAAGAGGAAGGAGGCAACAGAAAAATCAACGTCGGCTTCGAGCGGGAGGAGCGGCTGGGAGAAGAAGGAGCAAAGAAACGAGCGCGGAAATAAAGACGAACATCATGTCGGCGGCGGCAAAATCGTTATCTCGCGGCGCCTTCATTCTCTTCGAAGGCGTGGACCGATGCGGGAAAACGACCCAAGCGAGTAAACTCGTGGAAAGCTTGAACCAATCGGGCGTGACGAGCGAGTTGTGGAGATACCCGGACCGAACGACGACGATCGGAAAAATGATCGACGATTACTTGCAGTGCAAAGCAGAGAGCGACGACGCGTCCATGCACCTGTTATTCGCGGCGAACAGATGGGAGAAGAAAAAATTGATGGAGGAAAAGTTGAAAGCGGGCGTGACGCTCGTCGTGGACCGGTACGGGTACTCTGGCGTCGCGTTCACCACGGCTAAAAAGTTACCAGGTTTAGACCAACAGTGGTGCAAACATAGCGAAACCGGCTTGGTGAAACCAGATTGTTTGATGTACATGGAAATCAGCGAAGAAGCGGCGAAGAAGCGAGGCGGATTTGGCGAGGAAAGATACGAAACGACCGAGATGCAAAAAAACGTTCGAGAAGTCTTCGCGGATTTGCGAGAGGATTGGTGGAACGTCGTCGACGCGGATAGGACGATCGAAGAGGTCGAGAGAGACGTCCAGGCGATCGCCAGAGATGCCGTGGAGAGGTGCAAGCGAGGTAAAGAGTTAGAACACTTCCAACCTGGATGGTAGAGAGAGAGTGAGAGAGGAAAAAGTTAGTTTTTTGTTTATGTTCATTTTTTGATGTTTTATAGTCTCACGCCTTTCCCTCAAAACGCAAGTAGTACCGGTATGTCATCGCATCACCATCATCATCATCGACGCGTCGTCGATTACTGTTCCGAAAACGACGACGACGACGCGGAAGAAGTAGAATTCTCAATCGAGGAAGAGCTGAAGGAACTCTCCTCTCTGATCGAGACGTCTCTCGCGGACGCGTTCGGTTTCGCGTGCGCGAACGATTTGGAAGCGTCGGCAAAAACCGACGGCGACGACGACGAGGCGACGAAACGGTTGAGCGCAGACTTGCGATTGATCTTAACGCCGCTCTCGTCTTCGTCGCAAAAAGAAGAGCAGAAACGCGCGTGTGAACGGTGCGTGAGCACGCTGTGGCGGATTTTGAGAGAGCAAAGCTGCGGGTGGGATAAACCGTGTTATCGCGAGTGTTTCGTTTTGAGTTCGTTACGACTTTCGGTGTGTGAGCTCTCGGGGAAAAAGGAAAACGAAGCGGACGACGCGGAGGACTCGCAGAAAGCGATGGAGTGTTTAGATACGGCGTTGATATTAGGGTGCCCGGGGGGAATGGCGAGACCGTTCGTGAGGTGCGTGGAGAAGTTTATGCGTCGAACGGAGAAGAAAAGAGCGAGCGGCGATGACGACGACGGTGATAATAATAATAATAATAGCAAGAAGCAAAAGGTGTCGCAGGAAACTCTGGTAGTTGAAAATGTTCTTCCTTCTTCAGTTCCAAAAATTATTCATCCACTCGAGCGCATGAACGACGACGCGACGTGGGAAGAGTTTAAAGCGATGTATTTTAATAAGGATTTACCAGTTCAGTTGCCGTCGGACAAGAGCATGCCATGCATCGAGAGATGGCGAGACGTGGCGTATTTTAAGGAACGGTTCGGGAAGCGTTTGATACCGTTGGAAGTTGGGAAGTACGACGACGTGGAGAACTGGAAAGAAGAGATTATATCCATGGAGAAGTTTATCGACGAACACCTTGCGCCTGACATTTTGAAGAAAGAAGGCAACACTTTCGTTTCGTATTTAGCGCAACACCAACTGTTTGAACAAATACCGCAGCTGGCTATGGACTTTGAAATTCCGAAATGGTGCAACGCGGGGCGATTTGAACGATGTAACATTTGGCTCGGTACGTCAGGTACGATCACTCCGTGCCACTTTGATTCCTACGACAACATATTCGGCCAAGTAGTTGGGTACAAGTTTGTGAGATTGTTTCTGGAGAGCGATTCGCCTTTTCTCTATCAATCCGGAGGTCAATGGGAAACGACTCGGTCTTGGAACGTGAATGACAACGATAACGAAGAGAATGACGAAAATACTACGAAAAGAGAATCTAAAAAGAAGTTTCGCAACGCGCAAGGCAACATCTCTCGCGTGGACGTGGAATCTCCGGATTTAGAAAAATACCCCGAGTTTGCGAAAGCTACGCCGATGGATGTCGTATTAGGCCCGGGAGATTTCATTTACATCCCTTCGCGGACGTGGCATTACGTGAGAAGCCTCACCGCGTCGTGCAGCTTAAACTTTCTATTTTGAGTAGATAGAGAGGTAGAGATAGAAAGAAATAGAAAGAGATAAATGTACAACTGCGCACATTCTCGACCGTATGTGAAAACCTCGCGACGATGAATTTCGCGAGTTTCAACTAACGAACTAACTCCCCTTATCTCTTCTTTGCTTTAGAAATTACGCGCACGAAAACGCGCGGCCGAATACAAAACCTTCGATTCCTCTGCGACGCGTGCGAATCAAACACATAACTATGTTTACCATACAACAACTCCAATCCGCTCCGTATTCCCAGGACATTCAGAAATGGTTTCTCATGTGGTCCGCATCTTTCTTGTTTCTGAGAAATGTTCTTTTCCGTTCCAAAACCGCCGACTTTAGCAACCGCTTCGTAAGTATCGTCCATGCGTTACTCGCGATTTATTTGAGCTACGAGTCCTTTGATTCCATCGATTCGACGATGTTTGACAAGGTTGGGACGAAAAATACCCCGGCGCAGACGTATTGCATGGCGGTATCGTTATCGTATTTCATATACGACTGCTTGTATTGCATCGTGACGTTCGAATTTGACGCCGTAGTGCACCACATTTTTACCATCGGCGGATTAGCCAGTGGCGTGGTGAACCAGAAATCTGGCGTGGAGTTGGTCGGGTGTTTGTTCTTAATGGAAGTGTCCAACCCGAGCTTGCACTTGAGGTCGTTACTTCGTGAGATGCGAATGAAGGACTCCATGTTTTCTACGTTGAACGATTTGGTCTTCGCGGGTCTGTTTCTCGTCTGTCGATTGGTCTTGGGGCCACCGCTGGTGTATAAAACGCTGACGTGTAAAAACAGCGATTTGCTTGTGAAAATTGGTGCGTTTGGAATTTTAGCGGTGAGCTTATTGTGGGGATGGAAGATCATTAAGATGTTCATCAGTAAGGCGAAGAAGTTGTTAGGAATGGAGACGAGGAAGAAGAAGAGAGCATAAAATACGACTATCTCTCTCGATTTTTCGGAGAGAGAGAGAGAGTACGAAAACGAGAAGGCGGAGAAGATGAATGTTTCCTCTCGTCTCTGACTCTGAAACTCTCTCTGAAAAGAGTCGTGGTGATCGCAGAAAGAAACATACGGACCGCGTGTGTTCGTTATTTATTAACCTTAATAAAACATGACAATAATATTTATCTCCCACTTTGTCCAGACTTGTAAAAAAAACGTGATACTAAAAATAAAATACACTTTGACTCTCGCACATCAAGAAACATCGCGCATGACGACAGTACACCTTTCATGGTCGCAACTGGAAAACGAAAACGGTGCATCAAATGCGTCGTTTGGACGAGACGCGCCGGCATCCCCATCTGCCTCCTCGAGCGACGCAGATGACGACGACCAGCCGCGACAAGCTTCCCCAGACATCCACAAAACTCGTATTTTCGCTCGTCCGTCGACGTCAAGCAGAGCATTGAAAACCTTCGGACAAGTCCAAGAATTCGAAGGAGAGGATCTGAGTGGTAGTAACGAGAGCGTCGTCGCGTTAGGTCGACTGAAAACGCGAACTCAGCACAAGACGACGACGACGACAAAGAAGAAGAAGAAGAAGAAGAAAGTGCTCAGAACTGAAAAGTGCTCAGAAGAGGAGGAAATTTTTGAACCCCGCGCGATTGTAACGCGATCACCGGAACCACCTGTGAAGAGAACATCGGCGCCGAAAGTATTTTCAGATGAAGTGCACGTGAAAGTAAGCGATCGGTCTGCGTTGTTTCGAAGAGCTAAAGAACGGGAAGGAAAAAAGACGAAGAACGACACCGACATCCTGTTAATACCGGAGGAGAAACTTGAGCACTTATTGCGCATCTGTCGCGAAGCGCCGGACGGAGAAAACTGGCGTGATAAAGTGAATGCGCTCGAGCGTTTGAGCGAAGTTTCGCACGCATTTTCAATTTCTAGATCGTCGTCGATGTTCTTCAGAGCCATTGAAGACGGAGGGAAACACGCGCAGGATTTGCGCGCGTGTTTAGCGAAGGCGGCATTAAAGTTTTTACGTGCAGTGTGCGAGCACTGCGATGCTCAGCATTGCGTTTCAAACAGTAGCAACGCATTAACAAATTTAGGTAAATGCATGTTGAAACGAGCCAGCGATGGAAGCGCATTTTTGAAACAGGATGCATTGGACGCTTTAAGACTTCTCCGCGAACGCATCGGTCCGAACGCGTTTTTGAAGATCATACTCGCACAACCGTCCAACGTCAATCCGAGAGTGCGAAGGACGATGGCTTTGTGCTTGAGCGAGGTGGACGAGAAAGAATCGAAAATAGAAAAGCAAACCATCGAGCGGGTTATAATGGTTAAAGATGTAATGGTCAAGGATGGCGACGCGGAAACGCGAGCGTACGCGAGGGAAATATTTTCATCATTCGGAAAGAGTGTTTGATGTATTGCAGCCTATTATTATTACTAAACCAACACACCTCATTCTCTCCTCATCTCGTATATACGACGCCGCTTTGCTTTTTCTCCCTCTCTCTCTTTCTGTGTGCTATGATATCTCCTCTCTCTATTTCAATTTAATCCTCGCTCTTACCAGCGGCGTTTTCCTCCGTTCTGTATTGTTCCTTCCACTTGTCCCCTTTGTTCAACTTCGGCGCTCCTTTGTCAACCTCCGTGCTCGACAAGTTCAACTTCGATCCCAACGCTTTGTCGTCAAACTGAGTCACGTCAACGTCGTAGTTTTCCACGGTCATGTTATCCTTCAACGTTTGCGTGACTGGTTGGGATAACAAAGCATCTCTCCCTTTGGCGTCGGCATCCGCTTCGTCGCTCTTCGACTTGGCGTTCGCCATACCAATCGCGCTCGCCGCCAATTCCGCGCGTAACTTCTCTCTCGCCGCCTTCTCTTCCGGAGTTTCTTTCGCCAACTCTTCTTCTCTCTTCTTCAAGTCGGCCATTTGTTCCGCCAACGGCGAGTTCGGGTCGACTTTACCCGAAATGTTCCTCACGCGTTCCGTCGCGTTCTTCCCTCTCGAGTCTTCGCCGTACTTTTCGAACGTTCTCTCCTTGGTCAACATATCGAGCATTTTCGCCGGATCGTACGAGCCTTCGTTGAAAATGTCCGCCAAACGCGGGTACAACGAGCCAAATCCGAGCGGCAACACCAACCACGAGACGCCTTCCAAAGCGCCCAAAAAGGTACCCGGCAACCCGTGACCGGTGAAGGTTTTCGAGAGCAAAGACAAGCCGACGACCGGCAACGTCGCCGCAGAAACGATCGGCGGGATCTTGTTCGTGATCTCGTCGTACTTTTTCTTCAACTCGTCCGCGTCAAAGTCCGCCGCTTGGACTTTCACGGACGAACGTCTCATCGCGGGGGGGGCGACTCTCGAGGAAGAGGAGGAGGATTTTCGCGTCGATCGCAATTTGGATCCCACGAACGCCTTGGAAGTATAAGACACAGACATGGACATCATGATTATTTTTGTTTACTCTCTGCGATAAAAGCAACGGTTGTTGTTGTTGTTGTTGTTCTAACGGTGGCGGTGCAAAGGAAGTGCTCTTTCTCCTCGTCGCGATAAAAAAGTGACGACGAGACGACGACTCGAGGACGCCGCTGGCGAGTCTCGATTTGGATTTTTGGATAAAAGAGATTTTTGGAGATCTTTTTTTTACTGAAACCCTAAATAAATAATAAAAATTGCGAAAAACGAGAGAGGAGAGCACGCGAGCGCGCCGTTGTTATTAGCATCACACGCACTCGCGCGTCGTCGTCGTCGTCGTCGACGACGACGACGACGACGACGACGACGACGACGACGACGACGTCTTAAAAAAAGCGAGCGACAAGACGCGGCGAAGAGGAAGAGGAAGAGGAAGAGGAGCGATAAAAAAAAAGCGGCTCCGACGGTGCTCGACGATGTTGAAAGAAGAAGAAGAAAACGAGTCCTCTTCGCTTCTTCTTCTCGTTCCGAAACATTACGGAAACGTCGTCGCGGACGCGCGCGCGTGCGAAACGCTCATCGAGAAAGGACTTCTTCTTCGATGTCGTCGAGGAGAGGAAACGAACGACGGCGACGACGACGACGACGACGAAGTCGCATTCGTGGAAGTGCAACTGTCCGAGACGAACGCGTTTCCCGGTTCCACGTTCGACAGGAAGTCGACTCGAATGCGCGCGGAAGATTTTCTTCGTCGTCGTCATAAAAAGTGTACCAACGGTATGACTGCGTATCTGGCGCAGGAAGACGTCGAGCGCGAGACGACGCGGTTGTTGGACGGGTTTGCACCGTACGTGGAAGGTCTCGCGCGATGCGGCGTGAAGAAGGAGAGAGAGAAGAACATGAAAAGACGCGTGTGGATGAACCACGAGCGCGTGGAAACGACGCCACATTACGACGATTACGATAACGTGTTGTTCGTGTGTGCCGGGCGGAAGACGGTGCGATGCAAAGCGTATCGCGGGGACGGTTTTCATTTTTGCGTCGCGAATACCGAGGTGGCGAATCACGCGCATCCGGAAGCTTTACCGGATCTGGAGAGTTACGAGTATACGTTTGTTGTGAACGCCGGGGAAGCGGTTTTTATTCCGATGGGGTGGATACACCGCGTGGAATCAGACGAGGGTACCATCGCCATCTCGCACGAACTGCGAGATTCTTCTCCGTGCGCCGAGCGCAGAAACGCGATGGTCTCGCGACTGAAATGGGAGGAAAGTCTGTACCTGATTCGAAGAAATATCGAAGACGAGATCGACGCAAAGTTTACCGAACTCGTCTCTGACTTGATAGATTCGAAGAAAGGCGCCGCGCACATCAAGCGAAAGAGGAAAGGCAACGAAGAGGAAGGAAAAGAAGTCGAGTTTGAAATTCGTAATCCCGAACAGTTCATGGAGAACATTTCGCAATCGTGCGTTGCGCTCGTAGCGCGCGGAAGAGACGGTAAAGAAGAAGGCGATGGAGCGAACGACGAAGAGAACAAAATTCCAAAGTATCGAAAAGACGTGCTCGCGATGACCCCGTTGCAAGCTAAACTGCACGCGGTACGTTTCTCGCTGCTTAAAAAACACCTCGGCGAGGAAAAATTTGACGAGTGGATCGCCGAGTGCTCTCTCAAATACATAGAGTCGCGCGGCCCAGAGTGGAAACGCGAAGACACGTGCGCGTCGATCGTCTGCGAAAAGGCGCACGAGTTTGACTTTTACCAAGCGTGCAAAGCCGTTTTGCGACTCGCCGCCGAAAGGCGTCCGCGCGGCGAAAACGAACGCGACGTGGACGAAATCAAAGGGGACGAGGACCCGTCCGCCGTCGCGGATAAATACGAGCGATTGACTTCGGATTACAAACTTTTAGGCGGAATGCCGAGGAAAAAGATCCGAAAGCCGTTCGATCCTCTCGTCGCCGCGTTTGGTGTCATTTAAATTCGCGCGCAGCTTAGTTTAAACGATAGATTTTTAGAATAAGGGCATAGTAATTTTAATAGTTCGATGCGATGGATGCGAAGATGCGACACAAATATCGTACAAAAAATGCAACGCTTCTCGTCTTCTTTCGCGATATCATCATCGATACCATCAGTCGCACCGACGAGGAAACCTTCTTTTGCGCACCATGCGCGGCAACAAAAACAGCATCATCAACAGAAGGTTTCGTTTTCTTCGCGCCGCGCGAGAACGTTTCTGTTGCGCGCTTCGTCGTCGTCGTCGTCGTCGTCGTCTTCGGATTCGGATTCCAACGACGTTGCCGACGAAGCCTCTGCGCGACGTCGCGTAACTTCATCGGAAAGTGGAAGCTCCGTGGACGCGTTGGATGCCGTCATCGCGAGCAGCGCGGAAGCGAACGAGACGAACGCGCGTTCGGAGAACGCTCGAACATCGACGACGACGACGACGACGTCATTCTCGAAAGATGTGCTCGACGTGTGCTCGAAAGGATACGATTTCGCTTTGCGAGCCATCGACGAAAAATTGGACTTGGCCATAAAGCTCGATCCGGCGACCGGGGAATTACTTCCGGAGGACGACGAACGGTCGATTAATTTAAGACAACAGAAAGGATTAGAGGAGGAGAAGTTTGCGATCGACGTGTTGGAGTGTTTAGCGTCGTCGTCGTCTTCTTCTTCGTCCGGCGCTGCGAACGGCGGCGAGGAGAACGAGAAGCGCGTTCGAGCGTTTGCACGAGGACAGCAAGTGCCTAAACGCTCGTACGCGTTGGCGGAGTTAAAGCTGAACGATATCGATCCGTCCAAGTTGCTAGCGCCGACGGAGAATACGATCACGGAGATTAAGAAGAAGTTGGGTTTCGCGGTTGGTGCGTTGGTTATCGCAGGCGCGATCGCAACGAGCGGAGAAGACGTTGGCGCGGCGCCGTTCCAGGCCATCAAGACGTTCGTGTTTTTGAGTTTCTTGTTAGCGTACGACGCGGTGGCGTTAAACGCGGGGGCTCAGAACTTGGTGTTAGATTTTGTCGCGAATTTGACGTCGGAGGAGTATAAGACTCGACTGAGAAGACACGAGGCTGGGCATTTCTTGGTCGCGTATTTAACGGGCGTCTTGCCGAAAGGGTACACTTTGAGTTCGTTGGACGCGTTTAAACGGTTTGGACGATTGAACGTGCAAGCGGGGACGTTATTTTGCGACGGGCAGTTTCAAAACGAAATAAAAAGAGGGAAAATTACGAGCACATCGGTTGGGAGATTTGCGTGCGTAGCTTTAGCTGGAGTGTGCGCTGAATACGCAAAGTACGGCAACTCTGAAGGCGGCGCGGCGGATATTCAGCAGTTGGACCAACTGTTCAACGCGTTACAGTTTTCGCAAAAGAAGTCGGACGACGAAGTCAGATGGGCGACTTTGAATACGATGGCAATCGTGAGGAGACACGAAGGTTTAGTGGACGAGTTAGCGAGAATGATGGGAAGCGGCGAGAGTACCGCGAAACTGATTTCAATCATAGAAGCGCGGTTAGCAAATTTGGACGCAAAGGATATTTAAATTAATTAATTGCTCGCATGCTAAAAGAATGTTTTATTTACACGTTGTTTCTTTGTATGTGTGTACGCGCACGTGCGTATATGCTAACATCTCTCTCACGGCTTCCTCACTTTCCAAAACAAGTAATCCTTCTCTCGTAAAATCGTCACATCAACAAAACCGACAGATTGTAACTGGTCCCGTAAATCTGCCGAGTTCCAAAATCGTAACCCGTTCGTCCCAGGTCTGCTCGCAGATAAGTCTCTCGATAGCGTGCTCAACAATCTGTTTTGATCGTCGTCCAAAAACGGAACGTTTGGCGTTGCAAATGTCGTCCCAGTGAACATTCTCCCAGGTTTCAACACGCGGAAGATTTCGGCGCAAGCGCTTTGAACGTCGGGCCAGCAATGAATCGCCGCGGACGCGGAAACGCCGCCGAGCGAATCCCTCTCAAACGGTAACCGCCCAACGTCTGCTCGAACGAATGCAATCGCATCAGCTGGGATACTCGTGTCTTTTTTCGCGCGTTCCATCGCCTCTTTAATCATACTCTCGCTAAAATCCAGAGCGATGACGCCGTCGTACTTGCCGCTCCTCGCGAACTCTCTCGTAAACAAACCGGAGCCGCACGAACAGTCTAAAATTACGTCTCCCAGCGCATCTTCTCCCAGCGCATCCATAGCGTTTTCTTTCTCTACTTCTAAACCTGGAAACCCGCTTCTCTTAAAATTATCTCTCCACCCTCGCTCGTACGCGAACGAAACCAGGGGACTCTCGAACAGCGCCTCGCCGGGCAAGTTCGACGTCGGTATTAACCGTTTAAACGGTTCCGGACTTAAATCCCGGAGCAATTTATCCAAAGAAGGCACGTCGTTCTTCGCGACCAGATCAAAATACCCGTCTTCGTTCAAAGGATACTTTCGTCGGTCTGCCTCGGTTTCTAAAGCTTTGAACGTTATGGGAGACGCCAATCTGTACTTTTCGTGCGGACTTTTCGTCGCCGTTGCTGTCGTCGTCGCAGACGAGGTAGAGGAAGACGACGAGGACGAGGACGACGACGCCGTTTCGTTCGAATCCGTAAACTCCGCCGGAATGGCGCTACCCGCCTGCGTCTCGTCCTCGTCGCCGTCTTTCGCTTTCGTCGTCGTCGTCGTCCTCTTCCAACTCGCGTGACGTAATCTTCTTTTCCCGACGACCGCGTTCCTCTCGGAGCACGCGCGAACGCTCTCGCCACGCGCGGCGAACGAAAAAGATATCGAAGACATGTTTTGTGCCTTCTTTGATGTATGTGTGTGTGCGTCGTGTGCTCGATCGAGCGTTTTGTTTTTCTGTGTCGGTACGCGACGACGTGCGGCAGAAAGAGTGAGGCGTTTAGGAAAATCGAGGCACCCTTATTTTGCGCAAAAGACGAAGACAAGAAGAAGAGGACGCTAATACGATGAAGTACCTCTCTTCGAATTAAAATGAACACGCTCTCTCCTCTTCTATTAATACAAAACTCTCTCTTTTCTTCTTCGAAAATTCTCTCTCTCTGTGTCTCACTCCCTCTCTCTCTCTTACTCTCTCTCTCTTACTCTCTCTCTCTCTCGGCTATTAAGTAGTATAAGTAACATGTATGAATTTTTACGCGATGCTCTTCTCGTACGCCGCGGCGTCCATCAACGAACCCGGCACGTCGGAAACCTTGACCTTCATCAACCATCCGCCTTCAAACGGCGATTCGTTGACCGTACCCGGCGTATCGTTCAACGCTTCGTTGACTTCGATGACGGTGCCGGAAACCGGCGAGTACACGTCCGAAGCCGCCTTGACGGATTCGACGACGCCGAAAGACTTGGTCGCTTCCATCTCGGCGCCGACTTCCGGGAGTTCGACGTAGACGATGTCGCCCAATTCCGCTTGCGCGTGGTCGGTGATGCCAACCGTAGCGACGTCGCCGTCAATCTTGGCCCTGTTGTGAGAGAGATTATTTTTTTCATTTCGTAAAGAAAGAGAGACGTGAACTCGGTGGTTAGTTTCTCCTCGAGCGCCCGGATTTATTTTCTCGCCAACAAGTGTCTCTTCCATCTCACGACAGACAAAACTTTTTTTGGGGAAAAAGAAAAGACAAAAAATAAAAAAAATAACTAATCTTCTCGTGCCAACTCTGCTCTCTCCGCGCGACGACGACGTTTACCCCGCCCTCGTCGGCTCTCGAACGATGGGAGGAAGAGTTGCACGCGCGCGCTTCGTCTTCATCTTTCTTTTATCTCTCTCTTTCGCGCGTAAAAAGAGAGAGATAAAAGAAATTGGAAAAACAAAAGAGAGACCGAAAGAAAATTTTTTCAAAAGACGACGTCGCGTCGCTCTCTTACCACTCGTGCGAGCTCGCGTACTTCAAGCCTTCGACGACGGTGGAGTACATTCGACCGCCACACCCGGCAAAGGCGAGAGGCGCGAACGCGGTCGTCTTGGACGTGAACTGTTTCAAGGATTGTCTGAGTGCCATTGTGTGCGTGTGAATGTGTGTGCGTTTAAAGTTATGCGGAACAACGCGCACTCGTCGAAACGTTTTGATAGATATCTCCATCCATATCCGAAAAAGAGAAGGCGGTTGAGAGAGAGATTTGCGCGCTCCATCGGATTGGTTTCGGTCGTCTTTCGTCCTTCCTGGAGAGAACACGTCGGTTCGTTTTTTTCTTTTTCCGGATTTATTTTTTTCGTTTTACTCATCAAACCCTAAATTATTTTTGTGTGTGTTTGAAACCCTAAAATTTTTGAGTCCTTTTTTTACTTGCGAGCAGAGAGAGAAAGGGAAGAACGCACGCAACGACGCACCATTCGTCGCGCTTCCGTGGCAACGACCGAGTGTACTCTCCCCCCCCCCAGCGACGACGACAGGATTACACGACGCGTAGTAGTAGTTTTTTTTTTGAGAGAGAGAGAAAATATGGCGGAAGTAGCAGCAGCGGCAGCAGTGCCCGCGACTAATCGAGAGTTGTATTCGGAGAAGCAACCCTACTACCAATCGCGGATTTCACTCTTCGAGAAGTACTTTATTCGCGAGCAAGAGAAGATTGAACGAGCGAAAACGGACAACCGAGAAATCACGGTGGTTTTACCGGATGGCAACGAAGTGAAGGCGGTGGCGAACGCGACGACGCCGTGGGACGTGGCGATGGGGATATCGAAAAAGTTAGCGCAAGCGTCGTTGGTGGCGCACGTGGATGGGTGCGATTGGGACATGAAGAGACCGCTGGAATCGGATTGTAAGCTGCGGTTGTTTTCGTTCGACGATAAGGAAGGGAAGGAGTTGTATTGGCATTCGAGCGCGCACGTGTTGGGAGAAGCGTTAGAGTTGGAGTACGGCGCGGATTTAACGATTGGTCCAGCCATTGAGGAGGGGTTTTATTACGATTGTTACTTGGGCGAGAAGACGCTGACGCCGGACAACGTGGAAGAAATCGAAAAGAGAATGAAGGCGATTATAGGAGAGAAACAGCCGTTTCAAAGAATTGTGGTTAGCAGAGACGAGGCGTTGGAGATGTTCGCGGAGAATAAGTTTAAGGTGGAGTTGATTTCGAACTTACCGGAAGACGCGACGATTTCGTGTTATCGATGCGGACCGATGGTCGATTTGTGTCGCGGGCCGCACTTGCCGGATACCGCGTGGATTAAGAGTTTAAAAGTGACGCAATGTTCTCGGGCGCATTGGAGAGCGGACGTGACGAAAGATCCGCTTGTTAGAGTATACGCGGTGACGTTTCCGAACGATAAGTTGATGAAAGAATACGCGAGACGAATTGAAGAGGCGAAGCAAAGAGACCACAGATTGATCGGCATGAACCAAGAGCTGTTTTTTTTCAACGCGTTGAGTCCCGGGTCGTGCTTTTTCCAAAAAGACGGCGCGAAGATTTACAACACGCTGATTGAGTTTATTCGAGAGAAATATTGGGAGTACGAGTACGATGAAGTCGTGACGCCGAACATCTATAACTTTGACTTATGGAAAACCAGTGGCCACGCCGCGCATTACAAAGAGAACATGTTTGGTTTCGACGTCGAGAAGCAAGAGTTTGGGATGAAACCGATGAATTGCCCGGGGCATTGCGTGATGTTTAGCCACCGTAAACGATCGTTTCGAGAACTACCCATGCGAGTCGCTGATTTTGGCGTGTTGCACCGCAACGAATTCAGTGGCGCTCTCCACGGCTTAACTCGCGTTCGTAGGTTTCAACAAGACGACGCGCACATCTTCTGTCGCCAAGACCAAATGGAGGAAGAGCTTACGGGTTTCTTGAAATTTCTGGACGAGTGTTACGAGGTGTTTGGTTTGGATTACGAGATGAAATTATCCACGCGACCGGAGGGATACTTAGGCGAACTCGAAACGTGGAACAAAGCAGAAGCGGCGCTCGAAGGCGCGTTGAAAGCGAGTGGGAAAGAGTGGGAACTCAACCCGGGAGACGGCGCGTTTTACGGTCCAAAAATTGACATCGCCGTCTTTGACGCTTTGAGAAGACGTTTCCAATGCGCCACGGTACAACTCGATTTCCAACTTCCCATCCGATTTGACCTCGCGTACCAAAACGAACAAAACGAAGACGAACGACCAATCATCATCCACAGAGCCGTGTTAGGTTCCGTTGAAAGAATGTTTGCCATCCTCACCGAACACTACGCCGGCAAGTGGCCGTATTGGCTCTCGCCGAGACAAGTGATGATTGTCCCCATCTCCGAACTTTCGTTAGAATACGCCAAAGATGTCCGCAGACGCATTCGTAAAGCCGGTCACCACGTAGAAGTGGACACTTCCGACCGTAAAATGCAAAAGAAAGTTCGAGAGGCGCAGTTGGAGCAATTCAACTACATCTTAGTCGTCGGCGAACAAGAGAAAACAAACGACACCGTCAACGTGAGAACGAGAGATAATCAAGTGCACGGTGAACGCAAGTTGGAAGATTTAATCGCCGTTTTGAACGAAGAGAAGAGAACGAGAAGTTTGGAGTGTATGTTTGAAAAGGAAAAGAGAGAGAAAGCGGCGGCGGAGGCGTCAGCGGCGGATGCTGAGAAAGCGTAAAAAGATTTTAATATTTACATCAACACCCAAAACGAAAAGCACGAAAATTTCAACACAACTGATACCACGCGCGCGCGCTTAAGATTAAAACACGGATGCGGTCTTTGGCATCGATGACACCTTCTTCTTCTTCTTCTTCTTCTACGCCTCCTAACGTCGTAACCATCAAACGCCAGCCACCGAACCCGTCCCGTCCAAACCTCGTTCGACTCGTCGCGCTTTTGAACGACGACGACGGGGAAAAAGAAGTCGCGCACTGCGTCGTTTGGGAAAAGAAGAGAACCAAACGGAACGACGACGCGACTAAAAAAACGACCGCCACCAAGAAGGCGTTGTTCGTCTCGAGTCTCGCGGTGGATGAAAAGTTTCGCCGGCGAGGCATCGCGTCGCAGCTTTTAGACGAAGTCGAACGACTCGTGAAAGAGTCCGAAGATTCTGATTTGGATAGCGTGGAGTTAACGGTGAACAGTTGGAACGCGAGCGCCATCGCGTTGTACGAGAAGAGAGGATTCGAGGCGTTGGAAGAGGAAGATGGGGACGCGGTGAGAAAAATGATAGAGCTCGCGAAAGATCCTCAGAGGCTCGTGCAGAAACGCATGGCGATGGACGTTCGATGATGTTTACGTTGTGAAGATATAATCGTACAGATGTGTATTTCGAGGTGTATGTGGATGTGTGTGTGGATGACGTTTCTCTCACTTCTTTGGCGTGGACGGGTGTAACCTCTTGAGTGCCATCGAGGCGAGTATAGACGCCGAAGAAGCCAAAGTGCCGTCTGGTTGTTTGACCTCGCCGTCGTCTTTCGACGGCGGAAGGACGTTGCGAGGGAAGGAAAGTTTGAACACTGGCAACGAGTGTTTCTCCGAATCGCAGACGATGTGATCGCCGATTTTTACGCATCGTTCGTCGATGACCGCGAACGCGAGAACGTGAACGTGCGGAGAGATTTCATCGCGGGTAGAATTCGCCGACGCAGAGGAGGCGTCTTCCGTGGCTGAAACACGGCAAATCGCTCGCGTCAAGGCGTAATTCACATCCTTCGTAAACCTGTACGAATAATGAACAGAAGGAATAGAGAAAATGTAGTGTAATATTAGTAGGCAGCAGCAAAAGCAAATGCAAATGCAAATGTAAATGCACATTCAAATGCAAACGAAAAAACGCACCAATCACTGCTCGATGACACTCTTAATTTTGGATTTATCCCATTCCGCATGATGTCTTCAGTGGCTTCGCATCCAGTGCCGTGAAACAACAGCGAGAAGCTCTTATCGCTCGCTCTTTTTAAACTACTTTCGAAAACTTTATACAGCTTCTCCCCGTGCGAGCTTTGTTCTACCATCGTCACTTCGTAGTTTCTCGTGTCCAAAAACGTCTTGCCGCAACGATACGGCTGCGCTTTCGACAGCGGTTTTTCTTTGAGCAATTTTGCGACGCCGAGTCTTCTCGTGGCGAAGAGCACGTCTTCCCGTTCTTTCTTTTTCTTCGCGGCTAACCGCTGTTCTTTCCAGAGCTGTTGCGCGCGCGTGCGCACGCCGACTTCTTCTTTTTCTTCCTCTTCTTCCTCTTGGTCGTCGAAATCGCTCCTCGGCACTTCTTCTCCATCTTGTCCGCGTTCACCTCCGCGTTCTTCTTCTTCTTCTTCTTCTTCTTCTTCCCCGTCTCCACTCTTAACGGTTTTGGCAGCGCGCCTCCGGTACAAAGGGAAGCACGGCACCATCGCGTGACGATGATGATGCGCGATGTTTCCGCCGTTCGAAGAAGCGTTCTTGCTCTTACCGTCCTCGCGCGCGCTCGACACCATTTTGACTTCCTCGCGCGCGTCGATGCTTGAAATGGTTTGGGCCGCAGCGCGCTTTTTGTTTTGGCGTATTTTAGATACAACTTTTTCAAAGAAAAAAAAACTAATGAAACAACAAAACTAAACACGTTTGCGTCTCGTTCTTCCTTCTATCGCGCTAAAACCACGCTACCTCATTCATTCCTCTCTGAATTAAAGAATTGACTAATCTCTAAAATCGTCTTCTGTTTCCGTTGGCAAATCTCTCCTCGCGCTCCTTGTCGAGCCTCTGGACGACTTTTTCGCGCAACTGGGCGATTTTACCGCCGCGAAAATTTCTGAGCGCGTACGCTCTCTCCATGACGTCTTTGGCGTCGTGGCTGCGTTCCAATTGCGCGCGAATGCATCCGGCGACTTCTGGTAACGATTGACATTTCATGATTTCTTTTTCGCACTTGACGATTTGGGAGACGGCAACGCGGTGCCAGACTTTGAAGCCGTTTGCGAATAAGGAGTCGAATATGCGCGCGACGGTTTCGGACGGGAAGGATTCGAGGTAGACGCAGACGAGCCATCTGGGTTCGCAACAGGCGAAATCGACGCCGATATTATCGAGGTGGCGACTGAGTCGTCTGTTGCGCCATGTGAGGATAGAGTGGAGAACGCCAAACTCGCGGATGGTGCCACGTAAATCTCGCGCGTGTATTTCGCGGCACAACGCGTGGCCATCTAAAGCCGCCGTGAAGATCCAAAATGCAGTTTTCTCAATCGCTTCCTCGTCTTTATCGTCATCGTCGTCACGATTATCTGCTCCACTTCTACTGTTATTATTATCATTATCATTGCTATTACTCGCGTTGAACGAATCTGAATTCCTCACCGCCAACCATATGAACGCGGCGATATAGTTCATTCCTTGACAGTAACCAGTCCTTGGATTCCTTCTGGAATACGCTCTTAAAATTCTTCTCAACGCCTCCTTACCGTGCGTCCGAAAAATGTCATTCTCGGGAAACGTTCGGTCGACGTCTAAATCGATTTGCATCGCCCACTCCTCTTTCGCGCGTTTCTTCTCAGACTGAGATCGCTCGGAACCGTCCCGCGCGTTGTACATCGTGTCGTCGTCGTCGTCATCTTCTGCTTCTTCGTTTTCTTCGCTCTTCTTCTGCTTCTGCTTCGCCCGCCCGCCGCGTCCTCCAGAAAACGACGCGGTCGGCATTTCTCTCCCATCTTCCTCGTCTGCTCGCTCCACCAACCTCTCGTAACTCTCTCTCGCGAACTCTTCAAACTGTCTCGCCCCGCTGAGCTCGTACCAAATCTCGCCTCGTTTCTCTCTCGGCGCGCCGAACGTTTTCACCGTTTTCGCCAGCAGTTGTCCTCCTCCTCTTCGTTTTTGCACCGCTCTCTTCCATCGCTTCACGTACGACACATCATCATCACCCCTACCACCGCTCATCGACAACGACGGCTCAGTTCCATCTCGCAATCGCTCAGAAATCTCCCTCGCGCATTTCGCGAGTTCGTTCGTCTCCCACACGCGCAGACATTCTCTCGCACCTCCGTCGTCGACAAAAGTTTTTTCTCTCCGACGATGATGTTGGAGTTGGAAACCGTAAAAATCTTTCTCCTCTCGTCCTCCTTCTCGTCGTCTCCCTTTCGGCGTCGGCGGGAGCGGTTTCGACGGGTCGGAAGACGAAAACGACGACGCGGTGGTGGTCACCGGGTGCGAGCGGAGCGTTGACTTTGTCGGTTTCGTCTCGCTCATGTTCTCGTCTCAGAGAGAGAGAGAGAGAGAGAGAACTCTCCAAAAGTGCAGCCTTTTTACTCTCGTTTCTCTCGCGCGAAGAGGAACTCCAACAAACGCAAACGCAACGAAATCGGTAATCGCGAAGACCAAAACGGAGGACGACAAACCGTCCCCTCGGCGTTGTTTCGTAAAATTTGAGCACCGTTCGTTTCTCGTTTCTCCCCACACGTGTCCCTCTCTCTTGCTTCTGTCTCCCCACACAAAAAAAGTGCACATCACCACTCAAAATGCAAGCTTGCCAATCCATCACCGCGCGCGCGTCCATCTCTTTCGCGAACAAGGCGGTAAAGAAACAAAGAGTCTCCTCCTCCTCCTCGACGACGATGGTCGTCCGTGCCGCGCAGGAAATCATCGCGACGGATGCGGCGCCCAAAGCGGTCGGGCCGTACTCTCAAGGCATCAAGGTGCGTCGATGACAGAGTGACTTTTGGATTGGATTGGATTTTTTTATCTCTCTCCTTCTCTTTCTCGAGAGAGAGAGAGAGAGAAAGACGAGCGCTGGTCTCGTCGAGGCACGCGGGAAGCGCGCGCGCGCGCGCGGAGTACGACGGGAGAGTGTTCGTGTCGTCGCGCTTTTTTTGTTGAGAGCGCGCGCCCGGAATCTCTCTCTCTCTTGGGGACTTTTTTTTTCTCGCTTCTCTTGCTCACTCTCTTTTACTCTCTCTCTCTCTCTCTCTTGAACGAAACGAAACGACCAGGCTGGCGGCCTTCTCTACACGTGCGGCTGCGTCGCGTTCGTCCCGGAAACCATGGAAATCATCGAAGGTGGCATCGAAGCGGAAACGAGACAAGCGTTGACGAACATGGGCGAGATTTTGAAAGCCGGCGGTTCGGACTTTACCAAGGTTGTCAAGACGACGGTGTTCCTCACGGACATGGCAGATTTTCCGAAAATGAACGCCATTTACAGCGAGTTTTTCAGCACCCCGGGCCCGGCGAGATCGACGGTTGCAGTTGCGTCGTTGCCGAGAGGTGCTTTGTTTGAAATCGATGCCATCGCGGAGTGCTAAACGACGAGAACAAGGACAGAGAACGATACCGTTTCGCGCTTCTCGACGAGGAAGTTTTTCGTCGCGAAAGGAGCCGCCCGCGGCACTTTACGAGCACTGAAACGGGAGAAGACCGGGTAAGAATTTCACGCCAAACGGTATGTGCGCAGTAGTAAACACTTAGAAACGACGTCAAAAGAGAGCGAATAGTGTGATTATTGAATCGACGAATTTATGTATTCCGTTATTTTATATTTTCTCGCCCCTCGTCGTTGTGGTTACTTTTCACGCGCTCCCCCTCTTTTCTTTGATATTTTTACTCACGTTTGCCCTCGTTTTTTTTCCAATAAGAAAGAGAGAAGAGGCAGTTAGGCGGAATTGCCTCATAAACAAATCTCTCTTCCCTTGTGATAGTTTGTGTGCAAAACACAACAAAAAAAAGCGTACATTTTCAGCGACTCTTAAAATACACGAAGAAAATGCCGAGAACACCCATGGGTAGAGGCGGTGGCCGAGGTACGCGTCGCGTCGATGCGCTTTTCGCGTTTACGAATCGCTTTTTTTCATTTTTTTTTTGTACGTGTGTGTATTCGACGATTCGCGGCGGCGTGGGAGGGATGGTCGTTAATTTGAGAAAACGGCGCGGTCGAGAGAGGACGCGCGCGAAGCGTTTCTTTCATTTTCAACGATCTTAACGGATTGCGTGGATATTGATTGATGCGTTTTGATCGTTTGATTGCGCGTGTGATCGGTTGGTGATGCTCCACGCGCGCGTTTTACGACGCGGGGCAAACTTTTTTTTAATTCTCTCTTTCCAAGTGGTCTCTCTCCCTCGTTTTCTCCTCTCGTTTTAACCGAACCGAGTGATTCGAGACTAAAAATAAAATATCTCTTGTGTTTTCTAAAACAAAACAGGTGGCGGCAGAGGTGGTAGAGATGGCGGCAGAGGCGGTGGCAGAGGACGAGGAGGTCCGGGCGGTCGCGGTGGTGGTCGCGGCGGAGGTCGCGGTGGAGGTCGTGGCGGCAGAGGCGGCGGCAGAGGCGGCGGCAGAGGCGGCGGCATGAAGGGCGGAGCGAAAGTAGTGGTCGAAAAGCATCGCCATGAAGGTATTTTCGTCGCCAGAGGGAAAGAAGACGCATTGGTGACGAAGAACATGGTCCCGGGTGATTCTGTCTACGGCGAGAAACGAATCTCCGTGGACGAGGCAGACGGAGGTAAAACCGAATACAGAGTATGGAACCCGTTTCGCTCAAAAGTTGCCGCCGGTATTCTCGGTGGTTTGGATAATGTGCACATCAAACCCGGGACGAAGTTGTTGTATTTAGGTGGCGCGTCTGGGACGACCGTTTCGCACTGTTCCGATATCGTCGGTCCGACCGGTTTGGTGTACGCGGTTGAGTTTTCTCACCGTTCGGGGAGAGATTTAGTGAACATGGCGAAGAAGAGAACCAACGTGATTCCAATTATTGAAGATGCCAGACACCCGCAAAAGTACCGCATGCTAGTTGGTATGGTCGATACTGTTTTCGCAGATGTTGCACAACCAGATCAAGCGAGAATTGTCGCTTTGAACGCCCAATACTTCTTGAAACAAGGCGGTAACTTCATTGTCAGTATCAAATCGAGTTGTATCGATTCCACGGCGGCGCCGGAAGCTGTGTTCGCCAGAGAAGTCAAAAAGTTGCAAGAGGATGGATTCAAACCGAAAGAGCAGTTGACTTTGGAACCGTACGAAAGAGATCACGCGATCGTTGTCGGCGCCTACCGCGTTTCGAAGGAGAAGAAGTAAAATGTGTTTTGAGTGTAATAAGAAGAGAAACAACATAAAACTTTAGTAGAATAACGAGAGGAAGGAAGGAGAGAGACATGAGAAAAGGCGTGATGAGAGAAGACGGAGAGAGATTATAGTAGTTTACCTGTAAGATACGAATTAATATAATAACACATATAACACAAAACACAAACTTTAAGCGCAGCCTGCGCTCGGAATAAGTCGCCCGCAGGTCCCGAATCTTCTCGTTCAGCAGCACTCGTCTCAAAAAGAAATTGCTCTCCACTCCATAATTTTGTTGCTTCCCAAAAATCCGCCGACAAGCTTTATAAACTCCGTCGATACGTAAACACGCGCAACAACGTCAAGTAAGAAATCCAAATGGTCGTTCTCGACGTCCCTCTCATGCAACGCTTCCAGCCCGGTCGTTTCTACAAGGATTCAACCTCAATCAATGGACTCGATTTCCACGAATCGGAACCGATTTTAGTCTCCACATCGGACGACGATTCGATACACGTGTACAACACGGAAACCGGTCAACGGACGAAAACTTTATACAGTAAGAAATACGGGTGTTCGGGAGTGAGATTTACGCACAGCAGCGAAGCGATTTTGTACGCGAGTAAACCGAAAGGAGGAACAGGAGATGAAAAAAAGGCGGCAGATGCGTTAGTGAACGACCACGCCGTGAGGTATCACTGCATACACGACAACACGTACCTGAGGTATTTCCGAGGTCACACCGATCAAGTGGTAGATATTAGCGTTTCTCCACGAACTGACCAGTTTTTGACGTCCAGTGTGGACGGAACGACGAGAATGTGGGATTTACGATCGCCGTCGTGCGCGGCTATCATAAAAATCCCCACGGGAGTCCCGAGAGCGCAGTTCGATCATCAAGGTTTGATTTTTGCCGCGACGGCTTCAGTGAACGAAGTTGTGTTATATGACGTGAGAAATTACGATCAAGGGCCGTTCGTATCGTTTACTGTTGATCCGGTGTTGAGCAAGTCGGGTGATTTGCCGACGTATGGCGTGTCAACTATGAAGTTTTCCATGGACGGGGAGAGTATTTTGGTCATGTGTGGTGGTGTGATTCACGTGATTGATGCGTTTAATGGAGAGAAAAAGTTGAAGTTGAAAGTTCCGGGGGCGGAATCATCGTTGGTGCCGTTAGAACCGACGTGGACGCCGGATGGTCAATTTATTTTATGCGCCGGTGGTGGGGATCAAAAGATTCACGTCTGGTCTGCCGGGACAGGTGTGGAGTTAGAACCATGGAGAAATAGGCACGCCGGTGCGGTTGCGTGCATGAAATGGTCGCCTAATACGGCGTTGGTAGCGAGTGGGTGTACAGAAGGAGGTTTAGCGATGTATGTGCCGAGTAACGCGAAAAGATAGAAAGAGAAAAGGAGAGATTTTTTGTTTGCGCATCGATTCGCAAATAATTATTGCGCGTTCGCATTGTAATTGTAATACAGTCAGTCTATACTTAGCTACGCTAGAAGTTTAACTATTCACCATTCATTATGTGATTCTAATTAGCAGCAATGTCACGATTTGCGTCTTTTCGTGCCATGAATTAGCGATAAGTACAAGTCAAATTGCCCGAGATCGTCCTCTGCCTCGAACGGATATTTGGCTCCCAGTCGGAACGCCGCCGCGAAGCCCGAGATGATAGCAATCTCGTGAGTGTTGACTAACGTGTAACTTCCCGCGTAGTAAGTGTTTCTTTTGCCTTGCACGAATCGCCACAACGGGACGGAGCGGGTAAAATGCTGTACCGTGTGCCCAAACTGCCGCCACCACTTCGTTAAAAGAGTCTTCTTCGGATCGATTTCATGCTTTGTCCACTTGTGCTCGTCGCTCGCTCGATCCAAGAATATGGATTGATAGCAGCGCTCTTGATTTAAGGACGGTTGATACGCTTTCAGGTCAAAAGACATCTCAATTTTGTCTGGCGAGTCGTCGTACGTCTTTACGAAGTACATATCGCCTACAGTTTCGTCGTAATGTCTTTCCATATATTCTCGATCCGTGTGAGTCACAGATACGTCATCGAAATACGTAATATTTTTAAATATAAACTTTTCCATGAAGGACATTTTTGTCTGCGTCAACATCTTCTCTGTTTGTTCCGTGTTGCACGCGAATACGATTCTGTCGTACGTATCCTCGCACAACGCCGCCGCCTCTTTCTTTTCTTCGTCATCGGCTCCTCCTTCTCTTCTTTTTCGACTGTATACTTTAACTGTCTTTCTGTTCCGTTCCACCTTCTCGACCGTTCGTCCAAGAAATACCTTGACGCCTTGTCTCTCAATCTTCTCCTGCATACTTCTGTATACGTCTTCAAACGGTGGAAAAGCCATCATTCTCGGCGTTTGGCTCAGGAAATACCTCTCATCATAATCGTACAATCGAAGCCTCTCGTCCGTAAACACACGAGCGAACAAAACGCTCGAGACATTTTTCGTTTGGTTCCCGGTGCCAAAGAATAAAGCGACGAGAGGATACACTATACGCTCTCTGAAGTCTTTGCTGAACGAATTCGCGCTCAAAACAGATTCAATGCTTCGAAACGCGTAATACCATTCGTACCGCTTGACGTGTTTGAGCAGTTGGCCAAACTTTCGAATCTCCTCTCGGTGTTCTCGGATGAGCGAAGACTCGCTGCTCTTGTAATTCGTCCAGTTGTTCTTCCCCTTGCCGAATGACACTCGCACGTTCAGCCAGTTCACATCTGGACAATTGCACTCTTTCAAGAGCATCAGCGTGTTTCGATAACTCTCCGCGCCTCCTTGGACGCCGTCGTTGAAGACCAGAGTCTGTTTTTTTTCTTCATTATCCATCTTTGTTGAAGTCGTCGTCGTCGTCGCGACGCCGCCGAGCGACGCGCACGATTCGTACAGATGAATGATTTTATTTCCATCGTCGTTATCGCGGCTGAGTGCGTATGCACACGCGGTGCCGGCCGCGCCGCCGCCGATAATGGCGATGCGCATGTTATGTGAAGAGTCTGTTTTTAGATATTTTGTACTTAACGAATTCGCGTGTTTGCCTCGTCGCTCGCGTCGTGAACGCGATGAAGGGGGGGGATAACGGCGCGAGTTTGAATGCATTTATACCGAGCGTCGTCGCGTTACAATTATATGAATATATGTATACATTTACACTTCACTTCCCGAACAAACCGCCGAACAGACCTCCTCCACCTTTGCCTTTGTTCTTCAACTTTTTCTTCTGCTTTTCCAAGTCCTTCTCGTCGACCCAACCTTCGTCGGCGTACGGCCCTCTCAAATCGAAGCGTTCTCCGCCATCGAATTCCGGCATTCCAAAGCTCGCCATGGGGAATGGAATCCCGCCTTTGACGGCTTCTTTCGACAACTTATTCGCCGCTTGCGTGTTTTGTTTCTTGATCTCGTCCATTTCTTTCTTGCTCAAAGTCTTCTTCATGAAACCGGAAACTTTCGCGCGTCTCTTGTTCGCTTCTTCGTCGATTCTCCCGCCTTTTCTCCGCTTCGCCAAAATCTCCTGCTGTCGCCTGAACGTCTCGTCTCGGCCGTCGATATCTTTGTTATTCGAAAACCATCCCATGGCTTTCACTTCAACGGCGACGCCTCTTTTCTTCTTCCTCGTCGTCGTCGTCGCGGGATTGAGAGAATTCATTTTCGCTCCTCCTCCTCCTCCTCTCAAACAGTCGCGCGCGCGATGACGAGAGGAAGACGAAGTGACGGTAAAAGAAGAAGAAGAAGGTGACGAAACCGCCGTCGTTGACATCATCGTCATTTTTTCTCGTACGCAAAAGCGTATCCTTTGTGACGCGATTGAATATCGCTACATGATGATATATTTTTCCCCACGCAGAAGTTGCAATTTTGTTTTACTCCGACATCACAAAACGGAAGAAGAAGATTTTTTTTTCTTCTGCGAGTGGAGAGACTTGAGCACCGAAACGATCGCCACGGGTGAGATTTTTAATCGGCACAACTCGGCGATGTTTTCGGCCATTTCCTTGGAAAATTCCACGCCAGAGAGAGAGGCGAGTTCGCGCAAACTTTCGTCGACTGTTTATTTTATGTCGTCGTTGTGATCATCGTCATCGTCATCATCGTCATCATCAATCGCAGGAAATGAAATGTGAGCAAAAGAAGAGCAAAAACAGAGAGAGATGATGGAGAAAAAATTTCAAAAAAGAGGTCACGCAGAGCGCTTTCTTTCATCAGAAGAGAAAAAAAAGGAACGACGAGAGAAGAAGAAGAATAAAAAACATAAAGAGAGCGCTCTCTCGCAAGGTAAAAGAGAGCGCGCGCGTACCTCTAACTTTCGACGGTTTCTCCTCGACTTTGTCCTCTTCCTCGTTCATATTTATATATGTATAAAGTGAAAATGCGTGTGGTGGGTTCTTCTTCCTTTTACTTCGAAGAAAAAAAAGTGAAGAGAGAGAGAGAGAAGAGAAAAGAGAAAAGAAAGGTTTAGGGTTTAGGGTTTAGGAAAGAGAGAAAAGAGTAATCTCTCCCCCACTCGATAAGTACGAACGACACTACTTTACACATCGCACACGTAATATAACGCATAATAAAAAGATGGCCGAAGCAGCTGAAGCTAAACCGGTGGTTGAATTCACCAAGGTGCGTCGTGCGCTTTTGCGGCGGTTATTCTTTGTCGTCGTTTCGTTCTCGTCGTCGGCTCCTTTTTCTTCGAGTGTAAGGTGAAAGAGGGAAAGAAAAAGTATTCTCTCGGCGGCGATCATCTTTCTAAAAATCGAATATATATTTGTTGTATCGCGCGCGGGGCGCTCACCTTCATCTCTCTCTCATCTCGAAACCATCTCGTCACACATCGACCCACCTGATATAAACAACACAGGATTTCCCGAAGAAAGACGCGGCTGCCGCGGCTGGGTTCAAGGAAAAAGATATCGCCAAAGTGTTCAAAGAAGGCGGTAAAAAAGGCGTGGAAATCGAAGGCGCCGCCGATATGTCTGGCTTGACGTGCTTTTGCACGCGCATCCAAAACGCCAAAGGCGAGGTGCAATTGTTGGAAGTCGCCATGGAAGGGATGAACGCGATCCCAGATCCGTCGGACGAGGAAGAGAGAAAAGGGTGCTCCGGACACATCTCCAAAATTATCATCTCCGAAAGCGAAGAGAAAGGGCAAATCGCCATGGTGGCGTACGTCGCCGAACAAACGAAGGACAAGTTGAACGCGAAGGATTGGTTGCAAGGCGTGTGCGACTCGGAGTTGGGTGGTGGCGTTGGCGGTACCGTGGACGAGAGCTCGACCGCGACGTGGGCGACGGTGACGTGCAAGGAAGATAAGGAGAAGTACTTCTTCTTGAAGATGAAGGATAACTGCTTGGGCGCCGCGATTGCTTACTTGCGCGAGAGAGACTTGTTCCAAGACGATTCGTCCTCGGAAGAAGGCGACAACCCCGCCGCCGACTTTGAGTGGTAATTTTTGGCTGCGGCTGAAAAAGAGAGAGAGAGAACACTTTACGCTCGTAGTAAAATCTTTAGTTTTGTTATTATAAATGAATACAGATTGTTGAGAGATACGTGTAATTAATGTGAATGAAGTGGTCGGGAAAAGCGCGTTTTCTTCTTCCCACACGACACGCCAATTCTCAGAGCTCTCCATTTCCAAAACGCACTCTTTGTATCAAAGTTACGCGCGGACTGCGAAAAAAAGAGTCGCTGCGCGATTACGGAATATACGAGAGAAACGATGACGCTCCAGCTTGGCTCGGCGGAAACCGCCGCTCTTTTCCAGGATACCAACGCGACCGACGAAGTCTCGTTGCCGTACATCGATAACATCTCCCCGCACGAATTGAAAGCGGCGGAAACCATGGTCAAAGAAGAAGTGAGCTAACTTTTCGGTCGTTGTTCGCGATTTCTATTTTTATTCTCCATCTCTCCTCTCTCTCTGTGTGTGTGCATGTCTCGCGCTTATTCTCGTTCGATGCGCATCATTCGCTGACCAAACCGCGACGCTGCTTTTTCTCTCTCTCTCTCTTTCTTTCGTAATAAAACAACACAGATGCGCAGGATGCCGAAACGAGAGAAGGACTACTTGGAGGATTTGCGAGCGTCCACCTCCGCTCGATTCAAGCCGAAAGATGCGTATTTGACGCCCGCGGTCATCGAGGAGTACGCTCGACGATTCGAAAAGAATGAACCGAAAACAACCCCAGATACGAGTCGGTACGAGGTGCCGCCACCTTCGGTGAAACACAAGACGGATCCGAGCAAATGGGAAGAGGCGATTGCGAACGCGAAGAGTCAGTTGGAACACACGGCGCTGAGAATGCAAAATTTAGAGTTGATGCAAAAGTACGCCGCGAACGCGTGGAGGAAGCACTTGGAGGAGTTAGAAGAGGTCGTGAAGGAGTACGAAGATTTAGTGCGAAGGGTGGACGATAACTTAGAAGGGGTGAACTCGAAGAGGAGGATGTCGCAAGAGGAAGCCGAGGGACACTTGAGAGAATTGAACGAAGAGTGGCTTTCGATGACGAGAAAATGCGCTCTGATCGAGGAGAAGTTGAAGCAAATGGAGAACGACGAGGAACTTGGAATGCAATGATTCCTTCATTTAGCGCAAAACACAACATACACATATGATATATTTAGAAATACTAACGCTGTAAAACGCTTTATACCATTTACAAACCTATCATACCTAAGCGCGTGCGTCGCGCGACGCAGAGAGAGGCTCGATTCTAAAAACTACTAAAAACCTCTGTTAGAACTGAGCTCGATATCGGGGACACACGTGAAATACCGAATTCGCAGAACGCTGTCATCGGTTCCTCCACCTTCATCTCCTTCCTCTCCGCAAAACGCGAAAACGACATTCTTCCTCGCCGCGTGCGCCATCCTCGTCACCGACGAACAACTCAACGGCGTCATCTTCTCCCCTGTTTCCAATACTCTCACCGTAAAATACGCGTGAAACAACATAGGATCTCCCGGATACGCCAAGTAATCGCCGCCAAACTTCGCCGCAGACGTCATCGTGAACCCTTTCTCGTGTAAATCCTTAAAAACAGCGCATTTATACCGATCAATCTTCGACATCTTTCTCCAAACTCTCTCGTGAAACGCGTCCTCCTCTTCCTCCTCCTCGACCGCCGGCTCGTCCAACCGCGCGTCCATCTCGCTCGTCAGCGGCAACACCACCGATCTCGTTTTCCCCAAAACGTGCTCCCAGTCTACGATTTTATCGCTCTTTAGTGTCTTCTCTTCTCCTTCGTCGTCGTCTTCTTCTTTCTTTTTCTTGACCGCCGCCGTTTTCTGTTTCTTCTTCGCCGCGCCGCCCCACTGGCTCTTCTTGGACGCTTTCCTCGCTCTCAGTTTCGCTTCCTCTCGCTTCTTCTCTTTCGCGTCTATTTCTACCATCTCTTCTTCCTCTTCTTCTGTGACCGAAAACCCTCCACTTCTCCTCTTCCTCACCTTCGCCCATCCGTTCCTTTCCAACACGTACGTCTCCTCTTTGCTCAGTAAAACCGGCAAGCCTCGCGTGGCGTCTTGCTGCCGGTACCCGGGTAACGACCCGAGCAAACTCCCGACGATGCGATGCTTTTGTCGAACGATTCGGTACTCTTCGGCGGTCCAGATCAACGCTTGGTTGGTCTGTTCGTCCAGGTGGACGGTCGTTTGTGGGAGTTTTGACGTGATTTCATCGACGGTCTTCTTACTCTTCTCGTTATCTTCTTCTTCTTCCATGTTTCTTTCTTTTTGCGCGTACATTTTCTGCCGCCAATTTCCCGAGATTTCCCTCACTTGTTGAATTCACACACTTGCGTTTACTTTCGATAATGTTCCTCGGGAAGAAGAAGACGAAGGACGCCAAGAAGAACAAAGACGCGAAACGACAGCAACAGTTGAAACCGTTCACGCTTGCAAAATCTGCAACCTCCGAACACTCGAAAAACGGCGCGCAATTTCTCCTCTCGAAACGCCCCGCGCAACCAATTTCGGAGAAAGATTTGGAGGAGTTCCAACGCGAAGAGAAAGAAGGCAGAGAGGCGAAATTGGTGCAAGTGGCTGGAAACGCGCTGATTGTGATTTCGTTCATCGTGAATTGGTGGAAGAAACGAAGGGAAGAGGCGAAGCGACGAAAGAGAGAAGAGGAGGAGAAGGCGGAGGAAGACACGCCGCCGACGATTGAGGAGAGTTAAGAGAGTGAAAAGTCGCGCAGACATGTCTGCGCCTTTGTACGACCAGACGGTGACTTTTACTAACGGCGGCGGACTCGGGTTAGGACTCGGGTTTGGTCTCGGCGTTTCGTCTTCCGCGGGCGGCGCGGTGGAGAGTCAAACGACGAGAATAGGCGGAGAGAAGAAGCGAGCGGAGAGCTTACGCGTCGAGCGGGCGACCGGGTTAGGCGGCGACTTCATCGACGTGGAAGACGATTTTGAAGACGAGGAGGAGGAGAAAGAGCAGCAATTAGCGACGATCAAGAAACGAGAAGAGAACGAAAGGGAAGAGGAGGAGAGAAAACAGCGAGAGTTGTTGGCTGGGAAGAGAGAAGGGAACGTCGGAAACGACCATTTTAGAAATAATAATAGTAAGAGCAAAGGCGTCGAGGATCCACTCTGGTCGCCGAAAGGCACCGCGCAGAGATTGAAGAATTTGAAATCACCTTTGGTGCGATTGCACGGAGAAATTGTAGATTTTTGCCGGTTCTTAGAACCGACGGAAGACGAGGAGAAAACGCGGCTGGCGGCGGTAGAACGCGTGAGAGAGGCGGTGATGACGATTTGGCCAAGCAGTAGGTTTGAGGTGCACGGTTCATTCGCGACGAAAATGTATTTACCGTCGTCAGACGTGGACGCGGTTATTTTAGACTCTGGGGCTAAATCACCGGCGGTGTGTTTGAAAGCGTTAGCTCTGTATCTCGCCAGAAGAGGCGAGGCGACGAATATTCAGTTGATTAGTAAAGCGAGGGTGCCTATTGTGAAGTTTGAAGAGACAAAATCTGGAGTTCAATTCGACGTGTCGTTTGACGTGGCCAACGGACCGGCGTCAGCGGAGATTGTAAAAAGAAACACGAGACGATTTCCAGCTCTGCGGCCTTTAACGACCGTTTTGAAATGTTTTTTATCGCAAAGGGGGTTGAATGAAGTCTACTCCGGTGGCATCGGATCGTACGCTTTGTTGTGCATGATCATGACATTTTTGCAACTCCGAGAATCCATCGAGGCGTCTGAATGGGCCGGCGAGCGAGGACGAGAAGACGCCTCGGAGGGGTGTTTAGGTACTCTTTTGATTGATTTCTTCGAGTTGTACGGTCGAAAACTCAACGCTGAAGAAATTGGTATTTCCTGCGGCGATGCGGATAAAACAACCTCCACCAATCGATTCTTCGTCAAGAGCGAGAAGAACTTTTACGACGAACGACGACCGTTCTTACTCTCCATTCAAGATCCACAGGACCCAGAGAATGATTTAGGACGCAACTCATACGCATGGCGAAGCGTTAAAGCGGCTTTTGAACACGCATTTACCGTTATCACAGCCCCAGTTGGCGCATCCAAAGAAATCTTCTTACTCGGCAGAATCGTAAGGATGGACACGGAGATGATGAAACACCGCGCGGCGCCAAAGGAAACCGGAGCCATCAGAGGCGTATTCTCGGACTTTCAAGGTTTCGTCGAGGCGAACAAAGAGAGAAGGGCCGGCGTCACGCCACGTCAAAACGCGAGTAAAAAGCAAAAGCAAAGAGGAAGAGGAGGTGTAGCAAATTCCCAACCTAAAACTACGGGTGGAGAAGAAGAGAAGAAGAAGAGAGGGCGGTGGGAAAACAACGAGTCTTCTTCAGAGGAGGAAGAAGGTGCGTTAGAAATGAAAGGAATAATAGCAAACAAGAAGAGAAAGAATAAAGACCCGAACGCGCCGATGTTCGAGGACACTGAAACGCTCAGCGTCGACTCTTCCTCTTCCTCCTCCTCCTCCTCTTCCTCGGAAGAAGAAGAAGAAAAAGATCTCGAAGACGCCATGAACGCCTATCCGACCACGTCGGAAGACACCGACATCGACGATAATTCAAATCCTCGAAAGCAACCAAAGAGACGCAAATACGCCAAAAAACACAACAACAAGAAAGGTGCCGGTCGAGGCAGAGGCCGCGCGGGCGGTCGAGGCGGTCGAGGCGGCGGGTACTTTAGCAACAAGCGCAAGCGCTGACTTTTGTTAATAATAGAAAAAAAAATTTGAATCTACATCACAAAAAATACGCGAATATCTAAAACATGCCGTCCTCCTCGTCTTCTTCGATGGGCGACGACACCGACGACGAGAACGAGAAAGAAGAGAAAAGCAGCTACGAGATGAGCGCGGAGATGTCTCGCACGCGTCATCGGTACCGAAACTTGGCGTCGTCGACGACGACGCGACGGCAAAGAGACGTCGTCGCTTTTTTGGAAAAACACCACCGCTACCATCGACACCAACACCACCAACAACAGAGCGATGTTTTCGGCGCACAGCCGCATCGGATGGCAATCGCGACGCTTTCTCGTCCGAGCGAACTCGTCGAGATTCCTCCTCCTCCGCCATCGCCTTTGCTTTCTTCTTCCTCCTCGTCGGAGCCGGTGACGGTGACGGTGACGACTTTGCAGAGAAAGAAAACGAGGAAGAAAGCGAGTCCTCAAAGCGGGGAGAACGAAAAGAAGCGGATGAAAATCCTCTCTTCCGAGAAGGATCGAGACGTGTTTATGCGAACGGTATCGTCGTCGATGTCGATGATGGTCGCGACGCCGAATAGAAAGACAAAGACGTCGTCGTCGACGACGACGTTGAACGGCGATGGCGTCACGAAGAAGCACGGCGCCTCGCCGCGGAAAACGCCGAGGAAGAAGAAGAGCAGAAGAAGCGGCGACGAAGAAAAGGAGGAGACGAGAGCGAAGGATGAAGAAGACGCGTCGACTCTAAAGGCGATGTTTGAGTCTTTCCAGAGCATGTCTTTGTCTTGGCACGATAGCAGAAGCGTAGACTTGAGGATGTTGAAGCCGCGACGATAGGAAAGACACACTCACCCGCGCGCGCACAAACAGCACAATAAAATTTTAAAAGAAATACATCGGCGATGTGATACCGTATATATACACAACGATACTATACTCGCGCTTTCGCGCGTCCAACTTTTATAATGCTACAAAACTCCTCCCCTCGTCTCTTTTTCTCTCTCTTGCTTTCACTCGATCGTCTTCCTCGCCAACCGTCTCACCCTCTTATTATATTCCTTCTCCTCTTCGACTAACATCTTCGCCGCTTGCGGATTCGCCGGACTATTCACGTTCGGATCGCACAACAAACTCCGCACCGACGTCAACAAACTCGCCACCGAGTGCACCGGACTCCACTGCTCTTGAATCGTATCCATGCACAACGTCCCATCTGGATATATGTTCGGATGAAACATTTCGGATACGAACCGCACCCGCGGCGCCGACGCCGGGTACGAGTCCGAAAACGTCAACCGAAGAGAGAAGATGCCGCCTTCCCAGGGCGAATCTTGCGGTCCGCAAATCGTCGCCGACCACACGAACAAGTTATCGTCCGAGTGCGGCGATGCCGAACATCCCTGTGCGATAAAAATGTGCAACATCAACAAAAAGCGTGCGAGGATTAGCGCGTGTTAGTAATAAAACAATACGCGTGTATGTGAGATAAAAAACGCTTTTCTTCTTCTCCCGTTTGGGGAAATAACGAACGGGCGCCGGGCGTTGGTGTCAAAGTTCTCTAAAGGGAAAAAAGAGCGAGACGATGCCGTCTCTTTTACCTCGGGAGGTTCGATCCGAATCGAACGTAAATCGGACTGGAGTCGCAAGCACGCCGACGCCGCGCTGTTTGTCGACGGACCGTGCGCGGATCCTTTGGACGTTTGCCGAGTCGTCGTCTGCGTCGTCGCGCTGCTGGACATATCCTCTCTCTCTCTGCGCTTCTCTCGTTAAAAAAAAAGTGTGGACGTTTTCGGGAAAAAAATTTCTTTCCTCAGAAAAAAAGAGTAATAAGCAATAATATGTCGCGGTTTCAACTCCAAACGGCGTTCCCGAAGCTCACGGAGGCGTTCTCTTCTTCTTCTTCGTCTTCTCTGGAAACCAACGGCGACGCTTCTCTGAGAGGAGGAGAAGGTGTTTTGAGCAGAGGCGCGCGATTGGTGACGTCCGCGATGGGTGATTTTGCCTCTTCTTTTTTCGATGATGGTTTTGGCGGCAGTGGATTTTTTAACCGCAAGAAGAGCGCGGCGTTTCCTTCTTCTTCTTCTTCGTGCGATGTTGTCGTCGGAGGGGGAGAGCGGTGGTTTTTTACGGTGAGCCCAGACGCGGCGTTGTTGAGCGCGTCCGCGGTGTTCGGGTTGTGCGCGTTAGTTTTGAGCGTTTCGATTTTGACCAGTCGTCCTTTGCTGGTGAAGAAATCAGTCGCGAGACGAGACGGTTCGAGAGTTTCGATGGAGTATCTCAAAGCGGTGAGGGGCGATTTTGCGTTTGGGTTAGGGTTGATGTGGGTGAGCGCGGTGTTGCTCATCTCTGGCGTGGCGTTTTCGACGAACGTATCGTTCGTGACGGAAAGTTTGCGCGAAGAGTTGTTGGCGTGCGTGTACTCGTTTAGCGCCAACGCCGGTTTTTGCTTGTTGTGCGGGAATATCGCCCGGTTGGGGATCATAGACGATCGAGCGGAGAAGACGAACTTGGTGATTTTAGGAACGTCCGTGTCGACGTTGATGTTGGTCAGTCATTTGTTTCCGAAAATTCCCGAAGGAAGTGGTAAAGCCGGGTGGTTTTGCGAGACGTGGTCGTTTGCGTGGTGCGCTTTGGCGTTGGCGGCAAACTTGGGATTAAACTGCGCGGTGGAGTTTCGCGGTGGATTCACCAGTTTGGACGCACTTTATGGGTTAGCGTCTGGGAGCGGTGCTGGAATGATGTACTTTGCGATGGTATCGCCTTTAAAGTTCGGGAAGTGTTTCGGTACGGCGTTGTTTTTGACCGGTTTCGCGCTTCACGTCTTAGGCGCGGTTGCTAGACACTCGGTCACACGATACGCGACAACCGCAAAGGAGGAAGGCGAAGAGGAGAATGACTCCGTGTCTTTGGCGAAGAAAACAGAGTAGGAGTAGTCTTTGTAGTATTTATTCACATATAGAAGGAATTATTATTTCAAAACGCAATCTCAATTCACATGGATATTAATCCTTTTTCAAAAACGCGCGTTCGGCTAAATCGATGCTTCGTCCGAGAGCGGCGGATTTGTTCACCGTTTCTTGGTACTCGCTCTCTGGATTTGAGTCCGCGACGATCCCAGCCCCGGCTTGGACGTGGATCGTCCACTCGTCTCCTTTTTTCTGCTTTGTCGGAACAACCATGGTTCTCAGCGCCAACGCGATGTCCATCTCACCTGCGAAACCGACGTAGCCGATGCCCCCGCCGTACGGCCCACGCTTGGACACTTCCAAATCGTCTATGATTTGCATCGCTCGGACTTTCGGTGCACCTGAAACGGTACCGACGGGTAAAGCTGCACGCAACACATCCCACGGGTTCAAGTCCTCGATCAGCTTTCCAGTCACCGTGGACGAAATGTGCATGACGTGCGAGTACCGTTCAATTTCCATGAGCTTTTCAACTTTAACCGTGCCCATTTGCGAGACTCTCCCGACGTCGTTCCGTCCTAAATCCACAAGCATGACGTGTTCTGCTTTTTCTTTTTCGTCCGCCAACAAATCTGCTTCTAATGCGAGATCTTCGGCTTGGGTTTTGCCTCTCGCTCGAGTCCCGGCTAAAGGTCTATTAACCACCGTTCGCGAATCGTCCACGCGACACAAAATTTCCGGCGACGATGCGATTAATATGCAATCTTTACCTTGGTAATAAATCATATACGGTGACGGATTCACCACTCTCAATGCTCTGTACACTTCAAAAGGATCGACTTTCGTTTTCCTCTCAAACCTGTGTGACAATACCAACTGAAAGATATCGCCGGCTTTGATGTGTTCCTTCGTCGTCGCCACGGCGTCTAAAAAGCTCTCTTTGCTCATGTTGGAATCCTTCATCGGCTCAGGTTTACCACTCAAACGCATATCCACGCTACCAAACGGAATCGTGTCCATTGTTTCCGGTTGCAACTCTTTCATCAAAGCGTCTAATCCTTTGATGCCTTCGCCGTACGCTTTCTCGGCGTCTACGGTGCCGTCTTCGTTGGTGTAATCTTCCAACATCACCCATTTTACTCCATACACTTGCTTCGTCGCGTGATCGAAAACGATAACCTCTTCATACAAACCCATGTGTACGTCTGGTAAATCTCGATCGTCTTGTTTTCGAACGTTCTCGAACGGTAACTTATTGATGTATTGATACCGAACCGTGTCATAGCCAGCGAACCCTACCCAACCGCCGGCAAACGCTTCCGGTAAATCCGGATGTTTCGCCGGTTTCCAGTGTTCCCCGAGTTTTGCCATCACCGTCATCGGATCCTGCTCGAAATATTCCTCCTTATTCTCCTCCGGTTTCGCGTGGTTCATAATCCTAACCCGATTTTCGCTCGCCAACACCTCAACTTTCGGCCGGCGACCAAGAAACGAGTATCGTCCAATTTGCGTCCCACCGACGACGGATTCGAACAAAAACGACGGCGCTTCTCTCGCGTCGTCTTTCACGAGCAACCGATAGGCTAAAATCGGCGTCAACTGGTCGTCGAAAATTCTCCTAAACACCGGGACCACGTTCGCTTTGTCTTTCTCCACGGCGGAAAGGAACGCGTTTTTACGGTCTCGCTCAAACGCGTCGTCGTCTTGCGCGTCGGAATGAGAAGACGACGACGACGACGACGACGACAGTTGTTGACCACCCGCTCGCTCCTTTTCCGTCGCCGCGGACGACGCCTTCGCGATCGTCCCAGTCGAGCGTCGTCCTCGTCCTCCTCTCTCTCCGTAAATCGGTCTTCTCGTCGCTCCTCGAAGATTTCTACGAGGTGAATTTTGCGAAGACGACGACGACGACGACGACGACGACGACGCGTTCGATGCCGCGAACCGTCTCGCCGCAAACATCGTGGAAGCAGCGGCAGCAGAAGAAGCAACCGAAGCCATCTCGTGTTTTCAACAAATAAAAGCGTGCAGCAACGTTGTGTGGTTTATCGCGACCGAACGATTGAAAATTGATTTTTCTGAGAGACGTCTATCCGAAAATCGCACGACTTTTATTTAGGGTTTCAAAATTTTTGAGCAGCACGCAAGACAGCTCGCGACCGCCGGCTTTTAAGTTTGCGTTTGTTCACGTAACGACGCTCTTTTACGTCACACCATAATAAAGCGCTCTCTCGCGGGTAGGAATAATAAACGCGCGCAATACAAGAAAGGGCGAGCGAATATGAGCGGACGCGCGACGACGACAAAGACGAAAACAACTCTGCGACAGAGAGGCAAGAAAGATTCGTCTCTTTTGGAAAAGAATTCGGACGCGAAGAGCGCGAGAGAGGAGGCGAGGAAAGAAGAAGAAGAAACAGAAGAAGAAGGAAAGACGTTCGATGAGACGGTCGTTTCTTCGACGCTGTTCCACTCGGCGAAGTTTGAAGGGAGAGAGAAGCTGAATTTTGTTCGAGAGTTGTTCAATCGAATCGCGTCGAATTACGACTTCATGAACCTTTGGATTTCGTTGGGCGGGACGACGTATTGGCGCGTTCGCGCGCTGAGGAAGTTGAACTTGCGGTTACACGGGAAAGTCTTAGACGTCGGGTGCGGGTCTGGGGTTTCTACGCGGAGGATTTTGAAGCGATATTCTGGGATATGCGTGGAGTGCGAAGGGTTAGATCCGTCGAAGGAGATGATTCGCGTGGCGAAGGCGAAGAGTCGAGACGCGAGGGCGACGTATACGGTCGGGAACATTGAAAATTGCGACAAGATGTATAAAACGGACGCGTTTGATTGCGTGGTGACGGTGTATACGTTGAGAAATTTCGCAGACTCGCAATTGGCGATTTGGCAGATGATGCGGGTGTTGAAACCGGGAGGGAAATTAGTCGTCGTGGACGCGTTTCCTCCGAAAATTTGGCTCGCGAAGATGATTTTAAAGTTTTGGTTGGAATACATCATGCCGATCGTAGCTTTGATTTTCATTCGCGAGAAGAAGGATAGGAAGGCGTACCAGTATCTTTCCAAGTCTATCCAAAACGCAAAGTATACCCCGGAGTCGTTCGTGCACGCGCTAGGGAACATGGGCGGCGTGAATATGAAGGTGAAGAAGTACATGTTTGGCGCGTGTTGTCGCATCGAGTGCGAAAAGAATTTCGTGAAAAGAGACGAAAACGATCCCGTGAAGAGGTATAAGCGAAACGAGAAAGATTTGCGTCCGTATTACGAACCGGTGGAGTGGATGGATATGATTTTTCCTCTCTTGATTTGCGTCGCGTTGAGCGCCATGTTTTCGAAATGGTTGATGAGTTTAGAGTTGTAGACTTAGACGTTGTATAAATCGAAAGTTAGAAAGAATATAGTCGTGAGTTACGCTAAGACTGATACTAAATCCACGCCGTGTTCGCTCCAGAAGCGTAGTGTGGTGTTTGCGGCGTTGTCTGTTGTGGGCTATTTTGTTTGTTTCCAGTATTGTTACTATTATCTTTGCGATGTTTCTCTTTGGTTCGTCGGCGTCTGCGATCGACGCTTTCGACGAAGAGCCAGATGTTAGTGAAGATCTCCTCTGGTCCTTCGCCCGATGTTTCCGACGGTTTTCCGACGAACGTTTTCAATCGATTAAATTTCTCTTGTACTCGCACAGCACTCTTGTCTACGCTCTCCCGTTCTTTCGCGACATCGCACAGGTGTTCTAATCGTTCTTTCTTTAAATTTTCCGTATTTTTCCGAAACGTATCGTATCGACTTTCAAGTTCGCCGCGAGCAAAGCGCATGGCGTGTTCGCAGTGCTTTAGACTTTCGCGAAGAGAATATTGCTTATTTTTGATGACATCGTCGTCGTCGTCCGCGGCATCGACGACGACTTCCAACAGATTTTCCGGCGGTCGTATCGATGTCGTCGGTGTGTCCATATTTTTCTTCGTCGTTGTCTTGACATTCGTAAACAGCAACAAAGATTCCAAGGCGAAACCGTTCGCGTCGCCTCGGATTGTCCCTTCATTCAATACGTTACCGCAATATAACGCGTAATTTAAAAGATTGCGTAAATCACTCGAATTGAGCACCTCATCGCACGCGTTTTCTACAACCTCAAAGGAAGAGCGCAGTTCCCGAGTGACTTCACTGAACTGACGTGCGAACATAAGCGCTTGGAGACGATGGTCCAAGTTTGGAATCGCACTCATCGCACGGAGAAACTGTTCTGGTTGCGTTAACGGTTCTTCGTTATCTTTGTCGTCGCTTTCGTTGTATTCCTTAAACACCAAAAGCTCTTCTTCGTTCGGCACGCACTGAACGAGTATTTGTAACTTGTCTATGTCGAGTTCCTCGGACGCCGATTGAATCATATCGACGACGGATTGCGGATCTTTCGCCGCTTTCCATCTGCTAAGAACAATTGAAATATTGTTCGCTCTCTTCAATGGAATCAACTTCGGCATGCCGTGTTCCTGGCGTCTCTGTTTCTTCGCGCTATTCTCCTCGGCGAACAGTTTTTGTTGCTGCGGCGGTTTCGCATCAAACGCCTCGAGTATTTTCTTTCGTATCTGTTCTCGCTTCTTCTCATCGATATCGTTGACGCTAGTGAACCATGTGTCACTGGTAATCGGTAACTTGTCCCAAAAGATTTTTCGCAGAGTATTTGTGACAAGTTTCTTTTTCAAAATGGGCGGAGGTGGCACCTGAGTGTTCTGAAAACCAACTTTACGACCGGGTGGTGGTGGTGGCGGCGGCGGTATCGACCCTTTTTTCGGCACTGGTGGGGCCGGAGGTGCGCTCGGAGGTCTTGGCGGTGGCGGTGGCAGCGGTGGCGGAGGAGGTTGAGGTGCTTCTCTATGCAAAACTTTGGATGGAAGCGGTGGTGGTGGCGGCGGTGGAGGAGGAAGTGGGGGTGCTCCTTTCAGCGAAACTTTGGATGAAGGTGGTGGCGGCGGAGGCGGAGGTAGTGGTGGTGCTGGTGACGAAGATGGACCAGGCAACAGCGTTGCAGTTTTCGGAGAAAGAGCGTCAACGAGTATTGTCAGGTCCAAAAAGAAGTTCTTTGGTAAAAGTGCGGACATATTCGCGCCACTATCACCGGTCCCGCAATGGTCGATATCATTCAGATCAAATCGTGTAACGCCGTGTTTTACGGCCACCACATGCGACCACGCCACACAAATTGGTCGCCTTTCATCGAATTCTCTGTTTCCCGTCCAGTGATACACGCAGACGACGAAATCAGACGTAAGGCGCACGCCTTTTTTATATACATTTTCCAAACGCGAGCCTTCGAAATATCTCGCTGCGGTATTTTCTGATCGCAATTCGACACTCTTCGGCGTGTTGAACATTTCGAACGGAATGGGCGAGCCGTTCGCGCTGGAATGCCAATCCGGACCAAATTGGGTCGCGGAGAATAAACTTCGACCAATTTCTCTGTTGCGACCATCTCTCACCACACAATATAACCGAGAACCACCTCTTCCGTCACATGAGATCCCACCAGAAATGACGACGCGCTTTAGCGTTATTTTTTCACCGTCGGCAATGCTCGTTAAAATAGCATCTTCAAAGCCGCTCTCGATTCTCCTCGCTCGCGTTTGTAACCATTCGCCGATTCTTCTTTGGGTATTTGTCAAAGTAAACGCGCGCTTATCTCGACTATCTTTCGCCAATGCCGGCGGCGCGATGTCGCAATATGCTTCTTCTATGGACACATCGCCTTTCCCGGACACCACTGCAGAAGCACACGTGATGAATCGCAAGACGTTTATCGCCAACGACCGTTTTCTAATTCTTTCATTTTTCATTTCCTCTTTCGTGGATGACACCGTCGCAGCGTAATAATTCTCTTTCGTCGCCACGTCGTAAATAACCCCACCTTTTCGATAAGCATCTTCTCCGCGCGTTGCGGCCAAGCTCGCGTCATCGATAGCTAAATGAAGCGCAACTACTGGCTCGCTCGATATCACCATCCACTTCTCAATCGTGCTGGCTATTGATACCAGCGTGTCCAGCTCGACGACGTTCGCGAACGGCACGCACTCGTCCACGATAAACTCAACTATAGGCGCGCCTCGAAACGTATCGTACAAGGACTCTTCGTCTTCTTCTTCCTCCTCGTCTTTTTCCTCCGAACAAGAAGAGGAAGTTATCTTGGACAGAGAATGTTGTCGTTCGCAAAACGCTCGCGACGCGATGTTGACCAACATGATATCAGAAGATGATGATGACGACGCGTTGTGCTGATCTTCCATTGTCATCGTCGTCGAAAGCGAAAAGACGAAACCTTTTCGTTCCATACACTCTCTCGCGATTGCAAACGCAGTCTTTTCGCTCTTCATCTTCCTCTTCTTCCTCTCCTCTTTCCTCCTCTTCCTCTCTTCCTCGGGAGTTTCTTTCCCTCTGGTTGCAAACGCGATCGCGTGGTTGTTCAACTGAAACGGTTTCGCGAGGAAACGCCCGTGCTCCTCCTCCTCGCGTTCGTCGTCTGTTCCTTCTCCTCCTTCATTTTCTCGTCGTCCGCGAAGAAACCGACCGCTGGACGACAAAGCCATGCTCCCAAACGGACTGAGAATCGTCGAAGAGTTCCTCCTCCGTCGCGAAGAAGACTCGCTTTGCTTGACTTCTTCGTCGTCCGAGAAAGAATACCGCCGCTGCTGCTGACAACGCTCGTCTTCGAGAAAATCGACGGAATACGACGAGTGTCCGTTGCCCATTCTCTTTCGGCTCGTTTATTTGTGGTGGTTCTTCCTCTTCTCCTTTTGATCGAAAAGCTTTCTTCTCGAATGCGAGATGCGACTTTTTGAGAACGCGTTTTGGGGAAAAGTTCGGCACTTGTGTTTCTGAAGAGGTGGCACACACTAACACAAGCAGCAGCGGCACAATTAAATGCGCGCCGCGGTCGTCGCGTTGAAAACCACGGCCTCATCAAACGCGAACAACGCGAAGAATACGAACATGGCTTCGACGACGACGAAGAAACGAAGAGTCGCCGCGTTGCACGGACGCGGCGGAAGCTCGAATTCCTTTTCCAATTTCCTCCAAAAACTCGTCTCGGAAACGCGAGAGACGTTGGAGTGGACGTTTTTAGACGGACCAATCGACGAAGGGAAAATGCATAATTTCACCGGAGGAGAGAACGGGAAAGCGCTCGCGTGGTGGGTGTTGCCGGCGAACACGAGGACGTACAACGCGGAAGTTTTGGACGGGATAGAGGAGAGTTGCGAACGAGTGCAAAAGGAAGGGCCTTTTGATTGTTTGATTGGTTTTTCGCAAGGCGCGACGCTTTCGTCGGTGTTGTGCGCGAGGAAGTGCGGGTGCGACGAGGAAACGAAACAATTCGAGAGTGTGGTGTTGGTTTCCGGAGCGAGACCTGGGGTTGGGGAGGAGTGGGAGCGCGTGCAAAAAGAGGCGAGATTCGGCGCGAAGAAGAGTTTGCACGTCATCGGGGAAACCGACGCCATCAATCCGAAAGCGTTGGGGTTTGAGTTGGCGGAGTGTTTCGGCGGAGAAGAATTTGGAAGCGGGATCGTGACGCACGAGAGAGGACACATTGTTCCTATAGACGATGAAAAAATCGTGAAGAAAATCATAGAGACGTTGACGGGATTAGAGAAATAAAAAGCAGTCCAACACGTTGTACGATGTATTTTTATTTTGCAGATGGATTCTAGCATTTTTATGTTGTCAAATTTGTAGTAGTTATTGCAGCGCATGATCGTCTTAAAGCCTAGCGTGCGAAACCTCCTGAGGCGGCTTCCACATGCGCCTTCTCGTGAAACTTTCAAATCCGTCTCGTTTGGTTTCCAAGAGTTCTTCTTGGGTCATTCGCCCGGTTCCGTCTTTGGTCATTCTTTCAACCACGCTGGCGGCTATTTTCGCAGTCACGTCTTCAATCTCCGTAAAGTCAGGAAATAAATACCCGCGGTCGATGTCATCGTTTGAGGCCAACGAAGCCAAGGTCTCCGCGGCGACTAAGAAGTGGTCGTCGGTAATTTCTTTACAATCCGCAACGACCGAGGCTAATCCAACCGCCGGGAACACGTACGCGTTGTTCGCTTGCGCCGGGAAGATTTCCACCCCATCTTTCCGTCGCACGACGCTCGGGAACGGACTTCCACTCGCGAAAATCACCTTATCGTTGCTATATTTCATCGCGTCTTCGAACGTGCATTCGGCTTTACTCGTTGGATTACTCAACGGGAAAATAATCGGTCGTTCGTTTAAAGCGCTCATGGTTTCGATGACCTCTTTGTCAAACGCGTTGTGTATCGTCGAAACGCCAATCAGTGCCGTCGGTTTTAGTTTCATGATTGCGGTTTTCAAATCTTTCACCGGTTCGTGGTCGTGCGCGAACGGTATTTTGTGTGGCTGTAGCTCGTGCAACCTTGATTTTACGACCAATCCTTTCGAGTCCATGAAGAAACACCGTCTCTTCGCCTCTTCGTGCGACAACCCGCCGCTCTTCTCCAGCGCTCTGACGACCAACTCACCAATCCCAACCCCGGCTTCACCGGCACCGTAGAACAAGACAGTTATATCCTTCAAAGCTTTCTTTTGCTCTCTCAACGCCGCCTCTAACGCGGCTAATGTCACGCACGCCGTCCCTTGAATGTCGTCGTTAAAACACGGTTGCACGTGACGGTGGTTCTCCAACACCCGGAACGCGTTCGCGTTCCCGAAATCCTCAAACTGTATCAAACACGAAGGTTTTTGGATCCTCATTTCTCTCATAAACTCACCGACTAACTGGTCGTACATCTCCCCTCTCACTCTTTTCTCTCTCAATCCTCGGTACTCTTGGTGCGCGCGCAACGCTTCGTTCTCCGTCCCGACGTCGATGCACACCGACATCACTTTCTTTGGGTCTACTCCGCCAAACACCGTGTACAACATTGACTTCCCTTCGCAAATTCCCATCCCGTTCGCGCCTAAATCGCCTAAACCTAAAATCCGTTCCCCGTCCGTCACCACCGCGACTTTCACGTCCTCCTTATCTTTCTCTCTGATGAACGCTCGCAATTTCGCGCCAACTTTACCCACGTCTTCTTTCGTGATGAACAAACCAAAGCTCGTTTTCGTCGCCGGTAACACGTGATACTTCTCGCACGCCTCCCCGACCGTCGGCGTGTACACGAACGGCAGGCATTCCATCGCGTTCGCGGCTAAAACTCGATACAACGTCATTGGCTCCGAGCTTTGTAAATGACGGAGATACGAGTACTTGTCAATCGGGAGAAGTTTCGAGCGAAAGGTTTTCAACGCGGAAGCGGACGCGGACATTTTTTGCGTGTGTCTGCGGGTATTCTGTCGTGGCTCTCTCTCCAAATTCTACTCTTTCTCTCTCTCTCTCTCTCTCTTTTTCTTCCGCGTGTCTCTCTTCTGATAATAAAAGTGGAGAATCCGAATTCTGAGCACGACGAGAAGAGTTTTGCCTCCACGTCTTCAAAACTTTTCGAGAAACCTCTCTGCGCTCCTCCTCCGTGTGCTCTTCCGCAAACATCACCATCACACAGACGCGAATTAAAAAAAACACGACATGAGCGGCAGCAGCGCGAAATCGCGAGAGGAGACGCAATCCATCTCCATTCGCGGATGGCGCGTGCAATCCACGAAAAGCAACTCCATAATGGGCCAAAACGAGATTTCCATTTTAGAGGAAAAAGTGCGCGATACGCACACGCCTGAGATGGTGTTTACGTCTGAATTGCGGGTGAAACACGAACAGAGCGAAGTTGAGTTTACGTTTAACGCCACCGAGGCTTTGAGAGAGTGGAAGTTAGCGGAGAACGAGGTCATCAAGGTGAAGAATAGCGAACGGTGGAAGCAGTTGCACTTGGAGCGATACGGAGGAAAGAAGGAGTCGGAGGAGGTTGGCGGAGGGGAAGGGAAGGAAAATAACGAGGAAACTAGCGCGAGGACGATAGGATTAAGCATAGATGAGTTAGAAAAGGATGAGACTAGTTACGATTGGACGTTTACGACGCCGTATCGAGGTACGACGACGGTGCGCGGCGAGGATATCGTCGGAAGGGGAGTAGGAGTAGGAGTAGGAGTAGGCGCGAACGACGGTAGCGAAAGTAATAATACTAGCGATAACGGTGGCGGTGGTGGTGGTAGCAATAGTAATAGCAATAGTAACGTCACCAACAACGTCATTCAATGGAAACCAACCGAGGAACGATTAGATATGGCGTTGCTCACGCGAAGAGACCCGATTGAACTCTTCGACGAGCTCGCTCTGTACGAATCCGAGTTGGATGACCACGGCGTTTCTTCTCTCTCGGTGAAAATCAGAGTCACCGAAAACTGTTGGTTCTTATTGCTTCGGTTTTGGTTGTGCGTAGATGGCGTTATCATTCGCTCTCGAGAAACGCGTTTGTGTTGCGACTTGAGACAACGTCGCGCCGGAACCGTGGTCCTTCGCGAAACGCGCGTGCGCGAGGAAACCTGGTCGCAACTCAAAGACCGAGGCGCCCCGACGGACGCGAAAAAGTACAAGAACGCCGAAGACGCGGCGTCGGTGTTGCTCGCCAGCGGAGGACCCGTGCACGTCGTCAACGAAAAGCTCGAAATATTTTAGCTTCTTTTTATTAGAAACTACGCTCAAGTTGAGCAGCAGCGTTATTACTTCAAACCAGCACCGTTTTTTTTGTATGCGTGTTGGAAGTGCGTAAAATATAGTCCCTCTCGCAGCTAAAGAGTACCTTTTTTTCTCTTTTTGTGTGGTCACAAAGTGTACTTCTCAGTCTGTAGTTCAAACGCACAAATTCCTCCACACGCAAGCGCTTTGGAACTCGCTTTGAAAAAAAAATTTGGGGAATCCTCTCGCTCGCGAAAAAAAAAGGAAAAAAAAGATAAAGAGCTGAAAAACTCATCGCCGTGCTTCATACATCGCACTTTTTAACGCACGCAAACTTCCCCTTACGAATTATGTCTGCTTTATCCATGACCACCGCCGTGTCGGCGAAAGTTGCCATCGCCGGTAAATCGGTCGTTTCCAAGAGAAACGTCGCCGCGGCGCCGAGCAAGAGAGGGCAATTGGTACGCGTAATTTGTCTCCTTTATTTTTTTTATTTTCTGGGTGAAATTTTGCTCGTGGGAGAGGCGATCCTTTCGAGGAGCCCCGGGCGTGTAGTATCTTTTTCCGGGAAGCGAGAGATGCTCGCGGGTTTTGACGCCGGGTAGATACGGAGCGTTGGCGAATACGCGCGCACACGCTCGCGTAAAACTACCCGGAGAACGCGTTTCGCCCGCGAAAGAGTCTTTTTTACGTTCGCGTCGAGGCGCAAAGGCGTCGTTCGCGCGCATTTTTCGGCTCGTTATCGATTAATCTCTCTCCCGAAAGAGAGAGTTTTTTCCAAAAAAGAGAGGGCGCCCTTCGGGGAAAATTTTTCAAAGTTGATTGCGCACGTTTTCAGTCGAAGCGCGTCGACGAGAAAAGAAAAACCTCTCTCCGCTCGAAAGAGACGACCGAGGGGCGTTCATTTCCGGCTGTTTTCTCTCCACTCTCTGTAAATTCCGCGTCGAAGAAAGTACTTTGAACTCACCAATTTTCTCTTTTCCCTGTTATCTTTTCAAAAACACAGGTTATCCAAAATGCCTCCCAAAAGGAAATGCGCGACCGCATCGCCTCGGTCGGCTCCACGAAGAAAATCACCGATGCGATGAAACTCGTCGCGGCCGCCAAGGTGAGAAAAGCGCAAGATGCCGTCATCAACGCGCGTCCATTCTCTGAACAACTCGTCAAGGTTTTGTTTGCCATCAACGGCAAGTTGCAAGGCGAGGACGTCGACGCTCCGTTGTGCGCCGTCAGACCGGTCAAGACCTGCTTGATCATGTTGTGCACCGGTGACCGTGGTTTGTGCGGTGGCTACAACAACTTTGCGATCAAGAAGTGCGAACAGCGCGTGGCGGAGTTGGAAGCGCAAGGCGTCAAGTGCAAGTTGATCTTGATTGGTAAGAAGGCGAACACGTACTTCAAGAGACGCCCGCAATACACCGTCGTGAAGAACTTTGCCATGGGCCAATCGCCGACGACGCAAGAAGCGCAAGCGGTTGCGGACGAAATTTACTCTGAGTTTGTTGGCGAAGAAGTCGACAAGGTCGAGTTGATCTACTCTAAGTTTATCTCCTTGATTGCGTCCGAGCCGATCATCCAAACTTTGTTACCGTTGTCCAAGGAGGGTGAAGTTTGCAACTCTGAAGGTCAATGTGTTGACGCGAAGAACGATGAAATCTTCCGATTGACCTCCGAAGATGGCAAATTGGTTTCGAAGAGTGAAAAGGTTGAAACGGAAACTGCGCAATTCGAAGGTGTCATGCAATTCGAACAAGAACCGAACCAAATCTTGGACTCCATCATGCCGTTGTACATGAACGGCATCGTCTTGAGAGCGTTACAAGAATCTTTGGCGTCTGAGTTGGCGGCGAGAATGAACGCGATGTCCAACGCCTCTGACAACGCCAAGGAATTGAAGAACGTATTGAACAAGGAGTACAACCAAAAGCGTCAAGCCAAGATTACCTCGGAGATCATCGAATTGGTTGCGGGTGCCGCTGCGCTCTAAATTTCTTCTTTGGGCGTAAGAAAAGAAGGAAACACAGGGAGAGAGAGAGAGAGAGATAAATAAATTACAGAGGAAATAGCAAAGAGAGAGAGAGACAGAGAGACAGAGAGAATATGGTGATTATTTATGGCGGAGCGAGAGCTAGAGTGCCATAATATATATATATAAGAAGGTGAAGGGAGGTGTTAGTCACTACGATACAATATTAGAATTTGAGTTTTAAAGAACCACGTACACGCGTATATTTTTACTGTACATTTATAGATGATGATTGGTACCAAGTACGTTGCACTTATCGTGTGTCTCTCTTTCTTATTTCAAAATTTAATCTTATTCTTATTCTCGTGATAGTAGTATGTGCGTAATATCTTTGTTCTGAGCGCCCTCTCGTTATACGCCTTCAACAACTCGGTCGACGACGTGAACGACGCCGTTCGAAGCCATGACATCCGTGGCGATAACCTTAGCGCCTCCGATGTACAAGTCGTCCCCTTTCTTCTCCGCAACGACTTTTGCGCCAAGTGTGTCGAGTTCAATCGGACCATCTGCCACTGCAGCTAACGCATCCTTGGCCAATAAACGCGTCGCAAGGACATGTCTTTTGAGAATGTCCGGCACCGTCGGGAGAGCTAAAGCTTCCTCCGCACTCAAATTATTCTCTTCCAACCAACTTTCAAACGCAGAATTTACCGGCGCAAAAACCGTAAAAGGACCATCTCCTTGAAGCAATTCCACGATGTCCGGTTGTGTTGAGACCGCCGCGTTCAGGAGTGTAAAGTCAGGATTCGAGCTTGCGATTTCAATCAACGACGGTAAATCTTCGGCGACAGGCACCGGTTCGAGCGGCGGCATCGCTTCTTTCTCCATATCTTCGCCGTTAGCCGAGACCTCCTCTCTTTCCTTCATTCTCTCCTCGTATTCTTTACACGTTTCCGCGTTGGCCGGTTTCTGTTCACGTTTAAAAAGAAGAGCACATGTTAGTATTTTAATAATCATCTCGTTCGCGTATCTTATCCTCTCGGAAGAAGAGAATAAGTCAACAGAAGAACTTTGCGCGTCGCGCGCGCGTAATTCAAAGAAGCAGACGACAAGAAAATAACGCACGTCGCAGAACCATTCGACCCATTCTTTTCTCCAAGTGTCGATGTTTTCTTCCACGTAGTCCAACCATTGGTCCGGGAAACGCATCCTCGGCGATATCATTCGATAACAAGAAAGTCTTCGAGCTCTCCGAGTGATTGCATCCACGTGATTGTGAATGCCTTCGATGTGCGACATGACGTGATCGTGAACCGCTGCGTGGTGATCGGCGTGTCTCGATTCTTGCGCGTAAACGCACGAAACGAGGAACAGGGTAGCGATGAGCGCGCGCGCGAGGCGATGTTGAAACATGGTGTTTTTTCTCTCGGTGCGTGTATTTTAATGACGATGCTGTCACATGTTTCTCTCTCCACAAGAAGTGCCACGTTTACAAACGAGAGGCTAAGAACTACTCCACTATCTATACATTCATCTAGGAACGTGCTATTTGTGCTATTTTTCTCTAGGGATACCCGTATTCCGGTAAAGCTTTGGGTGAGTGGCATCGCTTTCTTCCCAACTCAATCGCGCGCTTCTTGCGACTTCCTTTGCTAATTTTCACCTCGAACACGCGTCTCCATTGTTTTCCGGTAACGAAAATGCGGTCGCGTCGTTCGTCGTACGCGATGCCATTCATTACTGACCCGACGTTGTCTTGCAGTCTCTTCAATCCGGTGAAATCGATCCAACCGAGAACTCTTCCGGTGAGTTCGTCGATTCGCGCCACGCACTCTCTTTCTAAAATGTTTGCCCAAATCTCGCCTCCCACGGCTTCGAGCTCGTTTGGAAATCTCTGTTCGACGCCGTTATCGTGAACGGTGACTGAGCCTACGGTTTTACCTTTATTCATATCGAATAAGGTTAAATGTGCCGTGCCGTTTGATATGACGACAACCCCTTCTCTCTCTGTGGACGTAGTCACGCCCCAACCGTCGCTTAAATCCGTGTCAAACGCTTTTTGTTCTCCGTCTTCCTCGAACAACACAAACTCGTCCTTCTCGTCACCTCTTTCTCCTCCGATGCCGTCCCTAATTTTATGAGTGTACGCTCTCGAACTCTTCCACACCAGCTGTACCAAACTATTTCTCTTCGCGAACTTCGTCTCCTCTCTCATAAAAACCAAACCTTCTCCGAACGCCTCCTTCGGTATCTTCTTGACTTCCGCGACGTTGCCCGTCTCGACGTCCACCCGTCTGACGTCCGATACCTTCCCTCGAGGCACGGATCCGGTCGACTCGAAGAAACTCCCAGACGGCGAGTGGTACAAAAACCCTTGCGTGAACGCGTCCGTGTCGTGCGGGTACGCCTTCACGATCGAATACGTGTGATATTCCACGATATTTTCATCCTTCTCAATCTCGTCGTCCTCGTACGCGTCCGCGAGATTCTGATTCGTGACCGAATCCCCTTTCAAAAGCGACGAAATCGCCCTCGCGTTTCTCTGTTTCCTCCTCGCGTATCTTCTTCTTTCAATCGACGACGACGACGACGACGACCACCCTCGCGCCGCGAGGAGGAGCGCGAAGAAGAACAGCGCGAGCGTCGCCACGAAGAGGAGGAAAAGTCGCCTCCGCGCGAACGCGGGGGACGTTTTTCTTCCCATTAGTATAAAAGTGATATAATTTATAACTATCGAGAGGGGAGAAACGACGACAACGACGAGAAGAAAGGCGTCGACGCAAAAACGATAGAAATCCGGTTTCGCGAAATTTTTTGTGTTCGCGACGTCAGCTCGACGACATTCACGCGACGCGCGCGCAGAGAGAGAGAGAGAGTGAGAGAGAGAGTGAGGGAGAAGAGCGAGAAAATTCTTTTCTCGAATTCAAATTTTTTCCAATCCATCAACGGGGAAAACGCCACATATTTTTATCCAAAGACACGGTCTTCGAGATACGCACACGCATCGGACGGAAACAAAGGGAAGAAGAATAAGAAGAAGAGGAGGCGAAGAGACGAAAAAATGCTTTCGGACGAGTGCAACTGCCCGGAAGTTTCGTGCCCGCCGTGCGTGAGAAAGGTGGTGTACAAACACATCCCGCAGCTCACGAAATCCATCCTGCACGACTTTCCAAAAGTCGAACGATTTCTCGTCGATTTGAACTTGGAGGAGTTGACGTGGGTGAATTTTTTCGTCGCGTTGGGGAGTTTGCTGGTGGCGTTCGCGGTGTATCAATCCATAGAGAATTATTTCTTCGTGCCGTCGATCGACGTGAGATTAACCGCGCAGGAGAGGAAAGGGAAGACCGGGAAGAAATGGATTCCAAACACGCCTTTTCCTGAGAAATCGGTGCCGTGTTACGATCCCGGGTCGTTGGACGTGTTAGGTCCGGACTTACCGGCGATGACGAAAGAGGAGGTCAAAGCGAAGATTCAGTTAGCCGCAAAAGCGCAAAAGGAGTGGGCGAAATCGTCGTGGAAACAGCGAAAGTTTTTGTTGAAGATTATCCGCAAATTTGTCATCGAGAACCAGGACGATATTTGCGTGGTGAGCGCGAGAGATTCCGGGAAGCCGTTGGTCGATGCCGCGTTCGGGGAAGTCATCACAACGTTAGAGAAAATTCGGTGGTTGTTGAGAGAAGGGGTGTACTGGTTAAAGCCAGAGAGGCGAAGTTCCGGAGCGATGATGTTTTATAAAAAAGCTACTTTGGAGTTTCATCCCGTCGGAGTGATGGGCGCAATCGTTCCGTGGAATTATCCGTTTCACAACGTATTTAATCCGTTAGTGGCGAACGTATTTGCAGGGAACGCGTTGGTGGTGAAAGTGTCCGAGCACGCGAGTTGGTCCAGTCAGTATTACGGTCGGGCGATCAAGGCGTGTTTGAAAGCGGCGGGCGCGCCGGAGGATTTGGTTCAAATCGTCACCGGGTACGGCGAAGCCGGAGAAGCGATCGTCAACGGAGGATGTCAAAAAGTTGTGTTCGTCGGTTCGACGACTGTTGGGAGATTGGTCATGAAATCTGCCGCGAAAACGTTAACGCCGGTCGTTCTAGAGTTGGGAGGTAAAGACGCGTTTATCGTTTGCGAGGACGCGAACTTGAACCAGTGCGTGCCGATGGCGTTGAGAGGGGCGTTTCAATCGTGCGGGCAAAACTGCGCTGGCGCGGAGAGGTTCTACGTCCACGAGAAAGTCTACGACGAATTTGTCTCCCGAGTCGTTGAAACCGCGAAGCAGTTGAGACAAGGCCACGCGTTGAAGAACCCTTTGATGACGGATTGCGGCGCCATGTGCATGCCGAACCAAGCGAAAGCGGTGCACGCGTTGATCGAAGATGCGAGATCAAAGGGCGCCACCGTAGCCGTCGGCGGTTACTTGCCGAAGATTATGGTCAATGTCGACGACGTCGACGAAGATTCCGAGGAGTTTGGGAACTGGTTCGAAGAAAACATCGTCGAACCGGTTAAAGGCCAAATCGAACACATCACCGGGTCTCCGTTAACTCGAGACTCCATGAAGAAAGAACGACAACAACAACAAAGAGTCAGAGTCGCGAAACCACCGCCACCGGGTGCCACCAAAGAAATCTTAACCGGACAATTCTACCCGCCAACCGTCCTCTTAAACGTCACGCACGACATGAAAATTATGAAGGAAGAAGTCTTCGGCCCGGTGTTGTCTATTTGCAAAGTCAAATCCGATGAAGAAGCCGTTCGATTAGCGAACGATTGCGACTTTGGTTTAGGTTCAAACGTTTTTGCCGGGAGCAAAAAACGTGCCGAAAAGCTCGGCCAGCAGTTAGAAGCCGGCATGACTTCCGTCAACGATTTCTGCTCCACGTACATGGCCCAATCGCTTCCGTTTGGCGGCGTGAAAGAATCCGGCTTTGACCGATTCGCCGGCGTTGAAGGTTTGCGCGGGTGCTGCGTCCCCAAATCCGTCGTCGTCGATCGATTCCCGCTCATCAAAACCGACATCCCACCTCCTTTACAATATCCAGTCAAACCAAACGCGTTTGCGTTTTGCAAATCCTTGTGTCGCATGTTCTTCGGGGGAAGCGTTTTCGAAAACGTTCGAGGCTTGTTGCAACTCATGGGATGCTTTATTTTTAAACAAAAGAATCCTGCGAGCGCGAGGAGATAGTGATGATGATTCCATGCGTTTATATATTCACACACACACACACGTGCGTATTTATAGAGAGAAAGAGAGATAGAGAAGGAAAGAAAGAGTTAAGCGTTTAATATACGCGCGCGTTTTAATAAAATCCCACAGCACACGAGTGAGTTTTTCGAAAAGTGAAAATGAAGCGCGAGAATATCTTCTCGCGTGGTGCGCCATAAATAAAATCTTAGAATCCAATCAAAGACAAGACGCGACTGGTGTAAACGCGCACCACGACAAGCAGCGATGGTCGTCACCACCCCGAAGGGATTCAGGAAGTCCCCTCGCAAGCAATACTTGTTCATCTTGTTCGTCTTCGTCTGCGGTTTATCCATGTATCTCTTCATACTCTCGATTGCGACCCGAGACGCGCGCGACGTCGGTCCCGGGGACGAATTGCCCGGCGACTTTCTCAGTCGAGAGACGTTCGAACAACTCGGAAACGATCGAGATAATCATCAACTTCAAGCGAACAACGTCGATGGCGGGAGGAATTTAGACGCGTACCACCGAGAGTTAGAAGCGGAACGCGCGCGGAAAGTCGAAAAGGAAAAGGAAGAGCTGAATAGATTGCGAGAGAAAGTGGAGGAGGAGAAAGTGTTGAGAGAAGAGGCGGAGAGGAAGTTAGCGGAGGAGAGAGAGAAGAAGGAAGCGTTGGAGAAGGAGAAAGAGAATAATATCAGCGTTAGTGAGAGTGAAGCGAGCAATGACCGAAAAGAGACGTTCGAGGGAGTTTTTTACGCAAAGCCGGGATTGTCAGTTGAACAGTGGCGCGAGACGCGAGACGGCGAGACGAAGCAACGCTACTCTGAGTGTCACATGATTGAAAACTCAGAATATTGGGGTCCGACGCCGTTGGGTGGAGATTTATCCGCGGATGATGGCGCGAGAAATAGAAAAGAGACGTGGCAAGAGTGCTGCGAGTCGTGTAAAGAGCACTCGAGCGAGTGCAACACGTGGAGATACGATCCGAGAAATAAAAACTGTTGGTTGGCAAAGAACAAAAATGTGTGGCAACCGCCAACTTATGGGAAAGGCGACGTGATTCCGTACACGAGTGGGATGTTACATCCGGAACCAGTAAAATACGACCCTAAGGAAGAAGATGCGACTCCACCAACGTGCATTACGACTATGATTACGAGTAACGGTGGCTCATACATGAACTGGCAAACTCGATTGGTTTACGCTTCGTGGAAAAATGTGGCGATGAAACACGACAAAGCTGGAATTATGGCGCGATTCATTCGCATTCTGCACAGAACAAAAGACGATGAGCTCGTTGGTATTGTGCCAACGTGGAGAGCGGACCCGTGGCACCCGGATTGCGACAACACGTGCAGCTATTCAGTCAAAGATCGTGCTCGAGCAATCTACGACTGGAGCTTGACTGAAGATGCGAAGAAGTGTTCGCACGTGTTGATGGCGGAGGCGGATTATATTTTCGTCAAAGCACCACCGCCGTCGGTACTTTTACAACCAGGGCATAGCTACGGTTTTCTGTTTGGTTACATCATCCCAAGTCATCCAGACGCGATGCCAGCCTCGAAAGTATTCCACGAAGAATACTCAGACAAAGTTCCGTATGACCAAGTGGCGCAAACCGGAAACGCGCCGCAGATAATGTACACGAAAGATTTAACTAGAGTCGCCAAAAGATGGAAAGAGTTGATGGTCGTGTCCGAGAAATCCGATGTCATACAAAAAGTCTTTGGTTGGGTGAGAGACATGTACGCGTTCAGCTTTGCCGCGGCACAGATTGAACCGCCTATTCAGTTTCGGTTACCGCCGGTGCCTTTCGCGGATACCATGGTACAAATTCCTGCGGATGTCCAATTGGGTGACGCGATCGCTATGCATTACACATGGGGGCCTGAAATCAAAATAGGTCCTAAACCGAGTCGCGAAGTCGTGTGGTCGTTTGATAAGAGGCGATGGGACGGCGCCGGCGGCGTGGGACGTAAGTTTCAGAAAATTCCAATGACTCCAGCCTGGGACAAATCGAAGGATTATCGCTTGAACGCGGATGAAGTGTTACAAGAGACGCAACTGGAAGTGTTGAAGATATTCGCGGAGTACTTCAACGACGCGGTCGAGATGGCCAATCAGGAGAAGGATATCGTTGACTCCGCTTAAAAAAATGATATGTATAGAAGAATAGTTTAAAAAATCCACTTAGCGAGCGACGCATAATTATCATAGTAAAAGCAAAATTTAGTTTAGTAAATAGCAAGCCGTTTGAATTTATTCACAAACAAAGGTTTCATCTACATTCGGTTCAATTAATCAATCCGTATATTCTCTCTCTACCCCTTATTATTCTAAATCTAAAATTGTGTTCCAGTATTATTAGTACAGTAATCAACACTCCATTCATCTCTCCCTTCTTCACGCTCTCCTCTCTTTCTCTTTTCATTTTTTTTCTCTGTTTTTATTTGTCTGCTATTTGTGATACTATACTTTTAGTATCCGCCACCACCACCACCACCGTCTTTGTTCGACGTAGCGATGTTAACTCTCAAAACTCTCCCGTCGACATCTTGACCGTTCAATTGAGCCACGACATCTTCCGCTTCTTTTTCCGTGCTCATAGTCACGAAACCGAAGCCTCTGGATCTCCCGGTTTCGCGGTCGGTGATCAATCGCGACTCGTCGACGTTACCAAACTCAGCACACAAATCTTGCAAGTCTAAATGGTCCATCCCCCAGGACAAGTTACCAAAGTAAACCTTTCTTCCATCCGCATCCCAGTTTCTTCTCGGCCTTTGCTCTCTCGGCTCTCTCGGCGGTCTTTCCTCCGGAGGTAAAGAAACGACGACTCTCATTTGTCTCCCAAACTGTTCCGAATCGTTCAACGCTGCAATGGCGCTGTCGGCCATCTCTTGCGACGGAACCGTGGCAAAACCGAAACCGCGGGATCTTCCGGTGTTTCGGTCCGTCACAATCACGCAATCAGTCGCTTCATATTGCGCGAACAAATCGTTCAACGCTTGATCGTCCATGTCCCAAGACAAATTGCCGATGTACAACTTCACTTCGCCGCCACTGGATTCCGATTCCGATTCCGGAGTTTCGGAATCATACGCTTCCGTGGACATCAAAAAACCTCTTTGGTTGAACGCATTCGCGCGTAAAAAAGATTGTTGGAACGAACCGACCAACGTTTTGGACAAAGTCGCGTTCGCGACGGTTCGCACCGTGCGCGCTTGCGAGGTTGCGAAAATTGGCGTAAATTTACGCGTCGTTCTCGACAAGTTCGCCTTGGCGCTCGACCCGGCGACGATTTTGGTTAAAGCAGACTGGATTAATGAAGTCATTCTTTTGCTGTGCATGGGTTATCGGAATGGGAAAACCGGGTTTATGAACTTTGTGTGTTGGTACGTGACCGTTTTGTGGTTCAGAAATGACGAAAATCCAGACTCCCTTTTAGAAAACGAGGTTAACACTTTTTTTATGAACAGAATTCTTCGAAGAGGAAAAAGGAAAAAAAAAGGCGTTACACTAAGCAAACAAAAGTTCTCACGAGCGTCATCGAACTATCACGGTGAAATTTACGATATATATATAGATGTATATATAACAAAAGCAATAAGCGGTTTATCTAACGTGTTATTTATTCTCTCTCTCTTCCTTTCTTTTATGTAATATATAATATAAGCGATATGCAGCGAGCGCGCGATGTGTGCGATAATCCTTTCCTTTTCTTCTCGACAAGAACAATAACAACTCCCGAGACGCCGACCGTGACGTCGATATAAATAGCATTGAAAACTTATTGCAAGGCATATGATACACCTCAAACGCACGACAGAAACTTTTCAGTTTCGGTTCGATAGGAATACGAGCGTACTAAGTCCTCACTATTTTTAAGCTTTGTTTGAAAAGACCATCAAACCGCGGAGGCTCCCGGCTAAGGTTGTTTTACCTTCCTTCTCCAGGACTTGAGACAAAGGCGAAACGTCGGCGTTTTTACCACTGCCACGCGTCGTTTTCCTAGCCCCTCCTGCGCTGTCTGTTGACTTACGTTTCTTCGATGCAGATCGCGTGGCTCTGCCTCCAACTTCAGCTTGCGGTTTGAACCACGAACTCAGTCGAGCCGCTTTCGGCTTCTCAACTACCGGAGGCGCGTTGCTCGCTTCCATGAGATCGTGGTCTCCATTTGGCGCTTCTAATACCATCGACATTGGTGGTGGGACACTCGAGCGACGAGAAGAACCTTTATGCGCGGTGGACATTGGTGGCGATACGCCTCCAAAGTGCAAACGCGTCGGCGCCAAGTCTGCTCCAACGCTCGCGACCGAGTTCTTACGCCCTCTGACTTTTCTACCTCCCGCGAGCGCGGCAGTCGCTTTCGTGGTGTTATTATTATTCGCCATGGTGTCGTTCTTCGTGCTATTTTTGTTGCCACGCGTTGTGGTAGTCGTCGCTCCGTTTACGGTCGTTCCAGCCGGGACGCCCATTGTATCCTTGGCGAACGAGACTTCTTTGTCTCCAGCTCTGTGCGAAGCAACAACTGATTTCTCGCGAAACGGTAACTGTCTCTTCGACGCAGTCGTTACTACCGCACCCTTGGCGGCGTTAGTGTTGTACATCGAAAACATTTTACCTTGCGTCGTGTTCAACGCAGCCGTCGGAGATGCTTGCTTGAACGCCGAGCCGAGAGAACCAATCGACGGTAACGTCGGCAAGTTCTTCATCGTCGATGCCGTTGGAGGTTTCAAGTTAGCCGCCGGCGTGCTTCCAAATCGCATTGAAGCCGCATGGGCGTTATTCTTTCCGTTGCTCTTTTTCATGGTCGCCGTATTATTTGCTGTTTTTCTACTACCGTTCTTGCCTGTCGTGAGATTCGGGTTCGTGCGCAAGAACGCATCCGTCGGCGAGACTAAAATGGCCGATCCACCGGGAGGCGTGCACATGGCCGGTAAGTCGGCGGTACTGATGAATTCGCCGTCGACCGTGAAACCTTTCATCAGAGTTGAATCACCGCCTAATGTGTTCTGGATCTGTTGATCCGGCGGCGTTCCCATGCTAAGAATAGCTGCAGCGGCGGCATGTTCTTGCTGCTGCGCAAACGCAGCCGCATTTAATTGCCCGTACATATTGTTCATCACGTTGGATGGTGGCGTGCCGCCAGCGTTCCTGGGACTTCCGTTCTTGCCATTCGTAGCAGGCGTCTGCAACGCGTTCAATTCGCTCAAGTTGAATCCGCCAATGTGCTGATCCGATAAACGTCGGAGACCACCCGCAGATGAGGGCGGGAATCGACCCGAGGCTAGCGGCGAAAAGATGCTGTTGACGTTGTTCGAGGCGTTCATGACGTCCCCGGGTTGCGATGGGACGAAATACGGCTGGTACATTTGCAACGCAGCAATCTGTTCCGCTTGCGACAAGTTGCGCTTTTGCTGGAGTCCACTCAGCTTACCTTTCTTTGCCTCTGGTCCTCCTGCCGCTGCGCCGTTCTTTCGTTTTCCCGTAGCTTTCCCGTTTGCACCGAGCGCAGCAGCGACCGCGGCAGCTTCCTTTGCGCACTTTGCGCGTTCCTTCTCGATCTCTTTAGCTGCTTTCAGAAGCATCTTTTGTTTCTTCTTCTCTTCCGCGGCCTCCTTCGCAGCCAAAGCTTTGGCCTTCTTTTCCTCTTTAGATTTTGTTGTCGTCGTCGTAGTTGTCTTGCTTGGGTTGTTCTTTTTTGGTTTCTTTTCCTCTTTGCCGCCCGCGTGCTTCTCCGGCGGCAGATCGCTAAACGCCTCTTTCAACGCTTCTTCCGTAGCGTACGACGCTTGCTTCCAGCCACTCCAACTCGATTGTAACGAGCACCTGACCTGCATAGCCGCTGCACCTTTCGGCACGTCGTTGTTCGCGTACACGCGAATCGGCGTCGAAAATCCACTTCCTAGAAACTTGGCATTTTTCAACTCAACGTTTGGAACCGCGTGCCCGTTCTCGTCACTTTCTAACTGGAAAATTGTGAACAACAATCGAAACGCCTTCACTTTGTTCGGCCCGAACGGTCTGACGTGGTTCGAAGCTTCATCGATTGAAATGAACAAGTTTTTCGAGTTCTTCCAGTTTGATTTATCGCCTTCTTGTTGTGTCGTCGGTTTCTTCTCCTCCGTCGATGTCGTCGCCGCATTCGGTTGCGTCCTTCCTTGCTTCCCAAACCTTTGGATGGCGCTCAAAATCGGCCCTTCGCAGCTCTTGTTGCACCTCTCTCGAGTCACCGGTAACCACATCTTCCCTTCGCCGTGGACAATCAACTCGCTCGTCGGTCTCTTTAACGTTTCCTTGCCCGTCTCCCCCATCGGTTCCGCGTACACGATGTAAATCACGCATCTCGCTCTCGTACCGTTCGTCAATCTCAACTCGTACTCCAACGCCGAGTTTGCTAAATCTTTCGATATATCTTCTCCAATCGGTCGCTCGTGCGCTTCGAATATTCCCAAAACGTCGCCGCCGCTCCCGCCCATAGAATTTTTCCTCCCATTATTCAAAGCTTTCTCGATCGTGAGCTCGACTTGGTTGTACGATCGCTTCTTTTTCCCTAACTTGTACGCTCTCTGTTGTTGTTTCGCGAGCGATGCGAACGCGAGATTTTGAAAAGAGGAGAGTTTGGTGATCGTGTGGTCAGTCGTCGTCGTCGTCGTCGTCCAACGCGCGCGCGTGTTCCTTTTCGCGTCTCTCTCTCTCGGAGGAGGAAACAAAAAAATTCGATTCGAATTCAAACCGACGAGAAAGATAATCGGTCGGCGGGCAAAAAATAAATTCAAATGCGCGGCCAACTTCTCCCTCTCAGCGAACGATCATTCGCTTCGACGATCGCATGACCCGGAAATAATCAACCCACACCCTTTCGTTCAACCTTTTCGCGCTTTTTTGGCGAGAGTGAAGAACAAAAACGCGCCGCTCGGGGCGGGTAATTCGTCGCGCGATCACAGAGAGACGTTGGGGAAAAAAAAAAATTGGCTAGAGAAACACGCACAACTTCCGCGTTTACGCCCGGGTTTAACCGTTCGACCAACGACGTCATTTCCCTCGTAGCGATTGGAATTGGTACCAACGCTCGCGGGTCGTCGTCTTGGTCGTTATTGGCCGCCGTTCGGAGGTTTCCGGCCGCCATTTTTGCGATAGTTTTCACCGTATGAGGCGTGTCGTTTAAACTGAAGAACTCTCCAACGTTTTTTGTGTCCGTTGGAATTTTTGCCGTGATTTTTTCAATAAAACCCTAAACAAAATGTAACTCGCTTCTTCTCCTTCTACTGCTCGAAGAGAGACCGCGAGAGACCGTCGAAGGCTGACTTCACGCGGATAAACTCGGAAGAGCTACTGGTGCTACTACTACTACTACTACTACTGATGCTGTTGCTATTGCTGCTGTTGCTATTGCTGCTACTTTTAGCGCTAGGATTGCGTGTGTCTGGATGATATTTCAAAGCGAGCGTTTTGAAGGCGGAGGAGACCATAGCCGGAGTTAACTCGTCTCGCTTCGAGAAACTTCGGTGGTTGATTTCGAGCGCATCGCAGTGACGGCGTTCGGCGGCGGAGAATACACTCGACGAAGACGAAGACGATGATGGCATTTTCGTCGACGTCTGATGACGCGCGCGATGAAATCTACCGTCTCCGACGCCGCCTCTGAGAAACCGCTCGATGTTTTCTCGTTCTTTCCGAAACGCGTCTTCTTCCTCTTTCGTTCGCCGTCGCGGCCGGCTCTCGCCTTCGTCCCAAAACAGCTCCCGGCCTTTCGGCACGTGTCGTTGCTCTCTCCTATCGAACTGTTCGACTCGTTTCATATCGCCGGAATACAAAGCCTGCCACCGATCGTTTTGAAATTGTCGCATCTCTTTCCTCGCGTCGAGCGACTCTCGCCAGCGGCGTTTCCTCTCTCGTTGCTGCTCGCGAAAGAAGTTCAGATATCCACCACCAGTAGCAGCAGAAGAAGAAGAAGAAGAGGAGGTGGAGGACGAAGCCGTCGTCGTCGTCGTCGTCGTCGTCGTCGTCGAAGACGAGTACGCGCGAAGGAAAAGAGCGCGTCTCTTCAGCATCTCGCTCTCTTCTTCTTCTTCTACCGGTTGCTCGGTAAATACCACTTCGCTTTCTTCTCTTCTTCACCGTTACCTCCGCGACGCTTTCCATCATCTCCTCTCAAAGAAGAGTTCTTCAAATCGCCCTTATTGATATTATTAGTGGTAAACGCGTGGGCGAAATAAGCCGTCGCGCAGAAAAACGCGAACACGACGACCTTGCCGTTGACCGTGCCGGGAGGTGGTCGCAAAGACGCCGCGTCGCGAGCCATCTCTGTTTTCCTACTCGTATTTATTTTCCAATTTTTTTGTGTGGAAGAAGCTCCACACAGAAAAAAAGCGTGTGAAGATTATCCAAATGTCAACCACCGCGGCGCCTCGATGCGCGCGTTATTCTTCCACATCCGTTCGAAGAAAGCGAACGCATCACGCTTGGAGTCAGATGTCGGTCAGACGCAACGCCAGAGCGGCGATGTCTTCTTCTTCTTCGTTAGATCCCTCCCCGTCCGTGGTGGTGGTCGATGACGACGAAACGTCGACGTCTTCTTCTTCTTCTTCCGCGGGGGGCGCGCCAAAAGTCACGCTCGTGGTCTTCGCGAACGCGAGAGAAGATTCACACTTGAAGTATCCGAAATCGTTGCCGGAATACAGCGAGAGTAAGCGCGCGTCAGAGCTCGTATCGTGGGGCGAAGTGTGGCAGCACATGCGGAGAAGATTAGAGTGGTCGAACGGTGCCTTTGAGACTGTTATTATCGACTGCGCGAGCGAGACGGACATGTCGAGCGAAAGAGCGAAAAATGCGTGTTCGCGCGCGACGGCATTCATCGCGTGCGAAGTTGGGGAGAGTTTAGACGTCGCGACCAAGATTAGCCAGTTAACCGCGACGATTCCAACCGGAGTAGTCGTGGGGAAGAGTTCCGAAATGTTGAAGGACTTGCAAAAGTTGCAGTTCATGCCGATGCACGCAAAGACAGAGAACGAGTTTGATTTTTTCGAGATGCCGTTCGAGACGCGCAGAGAGAAGGATAAGAAGAAGTTTTTACAGATGAAAACGTTGTTCGATAGGCACAATCACTTGGACTTACTGTTTATGAGTTTGGTGTTGATCGACGCGTGCGAAGTACCCGGAGTGGTCGTCCCGGAAGTCGCCATCAATCAGGAGATCAACATCGGCAACGTCTGGTGTATTGCGTCGAACTGTGGGTCTAAGTTGTTAGACTGTTATAAAAACCCTCAGTGCAGAAAAAGTCTCGACTGCGTGGATGCGTGTGGTATGAACGATCAAGTGTGCACGTACACGTGCATTCGCTCGTATCAAAACAGAGAGTTTGAATATTTAGCGAGATGCATGTTGCATTCGCACAATTGCTTAGGGAACGACGCCACGAGACCGGAGTTTCCCATCGTGAAACCTATGAAAACATTCAGAGGCGAAAAATTGACGCACGATGTCGCCGAACAAATCATGCAAGGTCACTTGAACACCGAAAGAAACGGGAAGAAAATCGATTTTAGTTGGTTGGCAGTGGCCGGCCAGAACCCCGCGTACGATCACTTCCCCGCTCAATATCAAATTTGGTATGCCGGAAAAGCGAGAAACTCCTTCTGGTACAATCCGGTTTTCAAAGTGAACACGCTGGATGGAAAGTCCGTGTGGCGTCGATCAGATTACCGATGCAAACGCGAAGACACCCCTGGAACGTTTACGTTCACCTTCATGGACAACGGCGTGACATCCAAAGAGTACTGGCGAATCGTCGACGCCGCGGATGATTTATCCTGGGCGTTGTATTACTACGCCGGCGCGGCGAAATCCGCCGGTCAAATGTACGTCGGCGCGGTACTCGCGACGCCGGATGGGTTATGGCCACCAACCAGTGAAATGGAACGCGTCGAGAGAGCGCTGTGGGAAGGTTGCGGTTGTAAGATGTGGGAAATGATGGAAGTTGATAACCGAACGGAAATAATCGCGGGCGCTCCCTTGGAGCCGTTACACGACGTCGTGTTAAAACCACCTCTCGTTTGATCTCGGCAATAAGTGTGTGTGTGTGTGTGTGTGTGTGTTGTAAAACGATTTATTTTTAGTGCGCGCGCGTGCATATTTTCGCGTAAATTTTGCACTCTTCACTTTTCCGTTTTGCTTTTCTGCACACATCGCACAACTCTATTTCCCAGATGCCTCCGCGCGAACGCAATCTCATGGCATCATCATCGAGACGCGGCGCTAAGAATAAGAAACCACTACCCATCCTCCGCTTCTCCGTCATATTCTTGACGTTTCTTTCGTTATTTTCCATCGCTTTGTATTCCAAGCGCGCGAGAAGACGGAGCGAAATTGGAACCGTCGCGTATTCGTTATGGTTCGAACCAGACGAGAACGACGACTTATCGTCGAGAGTCTCGACTTTCATCGGCGAGAACGCGAAAGACGACGTCGTTTTTAAACCGCACGTCACGCTGTTGGGCCCGATTTACGAACCAGACGAGAGCGCGATCGTTTCGAAAACGGAGAAAATGGTTCGAGAGATTCGAGAGAAACGAACTCGATTCGGAGAGATTCGGTTCCCGAAAGGCGCGCAAGTCGGACAGACGTACTTTCAGTGCGTCTATTTAGAAGCCGAATTGACGGCAAACTTAGTGCACGCGAGAGAAAAAGCGATCGATGCGTTCGACGCGCGAGATGTGCGAAGGTACATGCCACACATGTCTTTAGTCTATAGCGACGACGAGCGAGACGAACGGTTACGGTTAAAGTCGAAAGCGGACGAGGTGTTTAAAAACGCCTTGGAGACTTTGGACGAGGGACACGCAGAGGCGTTTACCCCGACCAGCGTGAGCTTGTGGAAGACGGACGTTGAAGACAAGAGTTGCAAATCGTGGAGAAAAGTGAAAGAGTTTCCGTTATCGTAAAAACATAAAAATAGAGAAGCGAAAGCGCACGCAGCGGAGAACATCTTGTTTTTGTTATTCACGCGTCCCGCGTCCCGTGCGTAGTCGAAGAGTGCGTTGAAATGTATAACAGTAGGAATATACTAACTCGTAGAGAAAAGAGAAAGACAACACGCAGAAAAAGCAACACAGGTACACGTATTCTTGTCATCACAACTCTCTCTCTCTCTCTTCGTCATATTCTAAAGCTAATTCGGGTCTACTTGAGAAACTTTTCAACGCGTTTCCCCGCGTTGTTGCCCCCAATGAAAGTGCGGCAAATCGATCGGTTTCCTCAAACTTTCCACCACCCCTCGCTTGTCGTGCAAATACGGATCTAATCTCCTATACACGCTCTCCTCCACATCTTCCAATCTATCGAGTAAACTCCCGTCGTGCGGATGAGGATGAAGGTGCATCGGTTTCGCTTGAATCGCAGCCGAATCGGACTGAAACTCTCTCAAAAGAACCATGATGGAAGACGCCAAGCCGAGGAGAAAACAGAAGATGGCGAGCTTGGCTATTCTCCGATGGCGACGAAGCGTTCGCGCGTCGAGCGTTCGCGGCGGGGTCGTCATCTCTTTTTGAAGGCGCTCTCTGAAGAGTCAAAGTTGTGAAGCCTTTTGTAGAAAAGCCGTTAAAAGAGATTTTGAATTTTCCCCAAAAGCGAGCATGGGACAAGGCGCTTCAGCCGCTTCAGCCGCCGCGAGAACGCCGTCGTCGCACAGGAAGAAGAGATACGTCACCGACGACAACGAGTTCATCGAAGTCGTCGTCGTCGCGCCTTCAGCAAATTCGTCGTTTCTCGTTGGCGATGATGTCGCGGCAACGAGGAGCGGCGATTTCGACGACGCGAACCAACACCCGTCGACGTCCTCCTTCTCCGCGAAAAGAACGAACGATGCGAGTGATGGTGGTGATGGTACTGGTACTCTCGCGTCGCTGAAAAAACGACTGAACGAGTTGAGAGAGTCCGCGCCGTCGACGGCGTCGGTAATTCTCGATCGAAACGACGACGAGCGCGCGCGGAAGGCGACGAAAAGTTGGCAAAAAGTTTTCGATTTGCTCGACGCGCACGAGCGGTTGTCGTCGCGTCGAAATCGTCGTCGTCGTCGTCGGAAAACGCGCGCGGACGAGAACAACGACGACGATGAAGAAGAAGAAGAAAAAGAAGAGGAAGTTGAGTTGATTGCAAAACTGCGCGAAATCGCGACGGCGATTCGATTAGCCTCGATGGAAACCGACGAAGAAGAAGAAGAAGAAGAAGAAGAAGATTCCGAGAAACCAAAGTCCCCTCGGTTCCTCTCCCCGATATCGAACACGCCGCCGCCGCCTCGCCGCGGCGGGAAGGGCAACGCGCCTTCCGCGCGAAAACGAGGAGGTCCGCGCGACAAAAACCGCGATAACGACGAAGATGGAGACGACGACGAAGACGACGACGAAGATGAAGACGACGTCGACCACCCGAACGAGAGAAGCGTCCGCAGCGAGTACGTGAGAAACACGGACGATTTGCTCGCCGTCGCCGACCGACTTTCGCGGTTGTGCTCGTAGTAGTTTTGAAAAATAGAAAGCGCATAGAAATTAGCACGCGATAGAGAAGCGTAGGTGTGTAGCTATAACACGACGCGATGAGAAGACAAGAAGCGAGAGATGGTCGTGGAATGTGTATATATATTAGTTTTGAAAGCGAGTAGCGTTGCGTATACGTATAAGTCAGTATTTTTTGGTCCTCAAAAGCATCTTTTTGGGCACTTTTTGGCACTTTTTCAAGACCAGTTCTAGGTCAAAATTATCCATCAAAACCTTCGCGTGCAAACAACAACAACAACAACAACAACAAACTTAAAAAGAAGAAGAAGAAGAGCTCACGCACACACACGCACGTAGTGTTTTTGTTGGTTTCCGACGAAGAAGGGGGGAAGAGGAGCGCGATGGGGTGTCCCAACTGCGGCGCGACGAGGACGACGACGGCACCGGTGCGTTAGATTTTCTTTTTTTTTTCCCCGCGTAACGAACTCTCGCTGTTTTGAATTTGCATCGTCTCCGATGAAGAGCGCGCGCGCGAGAGAGAGGTGGTGTATTTGTCTGACCGCGCGTTCTCGCTTTCTCTCTTTCGCACGCACGCGCGCGATAATTGCGCGCTTTGCTTTATTTTTAAAACAGGATGCGAGCGCGCGAGACCAGCCATCTTCCACCGGTGGTGGTCAAAATAACAGCAATCAGGCGTTACTGTGTTTCTCCTGCGAACAACAACAAAAAACGAAAGGCGGCGGCGGGTTGATGATGAAAACCAACTCTCGGTCGGCGTCGTTTGAGATGGAAGAACTCGACGGCGGGGAATGCGGGAAACCGTTTTTGCCGAACATCGACGACGACGATAGCAACGAGGAGAAGGAGTTAAAGAGAAACGACGGCGACGAGTACAGCCCGTACTTTGGCGACGAAGGTTTGGCGATGAAGAATGACGAGCAAGATGACGAGATGATGGGTTTCTTTGAGAGGAGCGTGGCGAGTCGCTTGCGTTCGGCGTCTGGGAGGTCAAATCCTCCCGCCGGGAGTAGCGGGAGGAAATCTCCTCCGAACAATAATAATAATAATAATAATAACAACAACGCGAAACAGACGTCTCCTTCTGCCAAAGCGGCGAAGAAACAGCAAACGAATCAAAACAATAATAACACGAAGCAAAATCTCACCGGTAAAAAACGAAAGGCTCTGGAACATCATCGAGGACATCATCCACACGCGAGAGACGATCCGAGATTATCTCTTTACGAATACGCGCACGATTTAGTAGAGGATCCAAGTAAAGGAAGTTCCGAAGAGAATGGAGGAAATACGAACAGTGGAGACAACGCGAGTAACGAGAATACCAACGGAGGTACATCGTCCGGGCGACGAACAAATCGAAGCAGCTCTTCGAACTCATCGAGAGAGGACATCTTTCAACTCGGCGCTGCAATGGGAACAGTGACAACAACTTCAGCGAAGAAAAGACAAGCTGCATCGGCAGCGCCTTTGAGTAAGAAGAAAACGACATCGGCGACGAAACCAAAACCGAAAGCAAAGAAAGAAACAAAAAAAACGACAAAGACGACAACCACGACGAAAGCGGGTAAACCAAAGAAGAAGCTTGGACGACCCCGGAAAGAGGACAACTCGCTGGGGACTTTGTTTGCTCCGGCGACGAAGATCGCTCGCGGTAAGCGAACGACCATTTCGCGCAAAGCGAAGACCAACGTGTCAGCTTCGGTCTTACTCAAAGGTATCGGATCTAACGAATCAATATCCATCGATGGCGAGATTTCAGCTATCAAGAAGGAGAACGAAACGAAAAAAGACGCTGACGCTGTGGTAGCGGGACAGCAGCCGACGAATATGCAAACAAAGCAACCAATTTTCTCAAAAATCGACGAAGCTATCAAACCAGAAGGCCGCGTTTCCGACGAGTTTCTTTTTCGGAATCCGAATCTGACCGCCAACAACAAGAACACCGAAGACTTAAAACAAAACCAAACCATGACAGATTTACTGTATATTCAAAGTCAGGAACAGAAACGATTAATGCAGCAACAACTGGAGGAACGCCAGCGATTAACAAACTCCATTAACGATGCGAAGGCGGCAGCAGAAGCGGCGGCAAAGAATAAGAACAGCGTTACCACGCCGGCTGCGAAGAAGACCGGTAAACAAAGAAAGAAACGAGAATCGAAGAGAGAGGAGAAAAATGCCATCGTATGCGACCGTTCGCACGCTCCAGGCGGCGAAGAACGTCCCGCGGTGTTAGCACGATACCTTGAAAAGAGAAAAACAAGAAAGTTTGCCAAGAAAATCCACTACGAGAGTCGAAAAGTGAGAGCCGATAACCGCGTGCGCGTAAAAGGCCGATTCGCGAGTGGTAGCGTAACAATCGTTGAGAAGCACCCTCAAGCGGAAGAAAAAAAGCCCGGTCAAGATCTCACGCAGGCCCAAAAACAAACGCACGAAATAATGAGAGCCGTTGGTTCTGCCAGTGCTCTTTTAGCTGCTGAAAAGGAGATGATGCGAGGCAAAGAAACGGAAACGGTCGGTCTCGCCGGCGTTTCCGCCGCAGTACTTCCTCGGGACCCTTCACCTCCCGCTACGGCGCCGTTGCCTCCGACGACAAACACGTAACATTAATAGCAATAATAACAATAACAATCTGTATATATATATATATAACCATAATCAATCGTTGTAATTACATACTATTTTTAACTGTGTACTAAAGTCTACCTATTTCTCTACTCTCTAACTTTAAACTCCGCGAAGCCTTACAACAAATTTTACTTCGCTTCTTTCGGCACTTCCCACGTTTCCTTATCCGGGTCTGCGCTCTTCAACTGCGTCTCAAAATTCCCTCTCTCGTTCATTTTCCCTTGCAAAACGTTCGTCGTTAAAAACATTTGCGCCTCTCGTCCGTCTCTGATGCGTTTTTTAATCTCCTCCTCGTCGGTGACATTTCTGTTCGCGTCAAAGTGCGAACGAATTTCAATCGCCGACGCGTCCAGAGCTTTCTTATCGCCGGAGAAGAGTCGCTGACGAGCGCGAAGAAGTTGCCGGAAAAGTTGTTTCGCCTCTCGACCGGCTTCTTTTAACGACGACATTTCTGTTTCGTCTCTCTCTCTTGCCGCAAGCAAAGCGCGTATGAAGTGAGTGGAAAGAGAGGAGAAGCTTCAGTACAAATGAATTTAGGGTTGCACCACGACGACAAAAAAACGTATCTAAAAACATGCGACATGCCAAAAGATTTCCTGTTTCGCGCGCGCTGCCACGCAATCAACCGAAGATGTCCGCGACAAAAGAACACGACGTTGTCAGCGTGCTCGTTCCACTCGGGCCTTTATCGCAAGACGACGTGAATTGCTCGATGTTCGAGTATTTTTCCAGACACTTAACGTCAACCAAAGTAAACGCTTTCGTGTTTTCGTACTCAGGAACCAACGAGAAGAAAGGCGAAGTGGACGCGGTGACGAAGCGTTTCGGGTGCCGAAAAGCCGCGATATCTATTCTGGACGACACGAGGTTGAAGAAAAAAGTCGTCGACGTGCCCGGCGCGAGTCTGGAGAAAACGTTCGTTCCTGAATTCATGCCTCTCGGTGGACAGTTGCGAGCGAGCTTGTTCGCTTTGAGTTCAGGCGCGAACGTAAACTCTATCGAAGTCTTCGAGTTAGATCCCGAGAGCGGGTTTCCTCACGCTGCGGCTGCTATTCAAGGAATATGCGACGGCGCGTTGGCGAAGAAAGTGAGCTCTTTGCCTGGAGAGTCGAAGCAAGATCCAGAACCGAACTTTTACGTTCCTAGACCGGATTACATACTCATGGGTACGCACGGGAAGAGGTTGCTGGAACGTTTTGTGGTCGGGAGCGTCGCGACGAACGTGTTGCACAACGTCGACGTGCCGAGCATTTTTTACCGCCACGAGGTGGAGTTTAAAGAGAGACAAGTCGCGGGCGTGAAAACAGAAGCAGAAGCGTATCAGAAATACGCGGTCGAAACGCCTCCGAAAGAAGAAGAGATCGAAGGCGAGAAAGGCAAAGCCAAGCAACAAAGAAACGTCGTTTTACTCGGCATCTGCGGCACGCAATCGTCCATTGACGTGGTTAAATTCTACGTCAAAAAGCTCGCGCGTGAAAACGACGACGTCATCTTAGCGCACGTTCCAATGAAAGAACAAACCATGCGCGCGAAACACGTGACGCAATCTGACGTTTCGCTCAACATAGAGACTTGTAAAAAACTCGTCGAAGTGTACGTGAAAGACAACCAATGTGAAGAGACCTTTCGTTTAAGAGACGTCATCGACCTCGGAAAGAAATCCGACGCGACTTCACCGCGAGCTCTAGACCCGCGCGAGCAGCTCGTAGAAGCCGCGAAAGGTTTTGACGCGACCATGTTAATCGTCGGTCGATCGGCGTTCGGAGACCAAAACTTACTCGGAAAGATGTTCTACGTCGGAACGTTACCGCTGTTTTGCACCCAATACGCCTCGTGCCCGGTGTGCGTTTATAACCCTCCGAGAGAAGAGCACAAGCCGAAAAGTTACGAGCAGTAGATACGTACCATCGCGAGGAAGAAAAGGAGCAGAGAGAGAAAGTCGCGCCGCGCGCGTATCTTTTTTTAATCGAATATCGATTATCGAGAAAAGAGAGACAAAAAAACCTGAAACCAAAAAATTTTGGGGGCACGCAATTCCTACACTTTCAACAACGCGCGCGAACACAAAACTCGACGTAAGAATGTTCTCTCAACTAAGAAGCGCGTCCTCTTCGACGACAACGACGACGGCGGCGAAACACTCGTCGTTATTTTACTCGTCCCGTCGCCGATCGCTTCTTCTGACCGCCGCGAAAGCACCGAACAACGCCGCCGCGCAGAGGAAGATTGCACTCACCGCCGCCGCTGTTTCGCCTCCACCGAACGATTCCGGTTCCAGACGACGCGCCGGGGCAGCTTCCTCGTCTTCTTCTTCTTCTTCTTCTTCTTCCGGAGGAAAAGTTTCGAAGAACGCGCTGAAGAAGCAAGGGAAATGGCAAAAAGGAGGCAACGGGAACGCCGGTGGATCTAAAGCCGGGTTTGAGATTCAGGCGAAATTGACCCAGTGTTATTCCTTGGAGGAAGTGTTCGAAGTGGTGAGAAACGAAGTCGATCAGTTTGATTCCATAAACGCGTCGACGGCGCTGCATCGAATCGCGAGTAAAGGAACGAGAGAGTTCGACGCTTCTTCTTCCTCTGGTGCTGTTTCGACGAGCGTGGCGAGAGCGGGGAGAGCTAGGACGACGATGTCGTCGGGGAGCATCGATCGCCATCCGTACGAACGGATAATAAGGAATTCGGATTTTGAAAACTTGATGCGAGCGGTTGAGAATAACTTAGGAAATATGGATCAGTTTGGTCTTGCAAACGTCGCGTGGTCGTTGGCTAGGTTGCGGGTGTTTGAAGACGATGATGGACAGAATAAAGAGATTAACGAGAAAGGTGTGAAGATGTTGGACACGATTGCCAGGAATTTTGCCAACTGCGTTAAACGACAAGGCGGGTCGAGCGTGAGACCGCAAGCGTTCAGTAACTTGATTTGGGCATTTGGGAGTTTCAAGTATAAAATTAGCGACGAGGATGGAGTTTTGAGTAAAATCTACGATCAGTGCGAAACGTCGTGGGTGGAAAACGCGGACGCTTGGAAGCCGCAAGAAATGGCAAATTTACTAGTCGGCGTGGCTCACGGAGACAACGCGACGGATCGATGGTCGTTTTATGAAAAGATACAAAGTTGCGCTGTGCACAATTTGAAAGCGTACCCGATTGGTGATCGAAACGCGGACCCGAGGTTTGTGTTCACCGCGAGGGACATATCAAACTTTTTGTGGGGGTTGAGTAAGTCTCTGAAGTCGCAAAAGTTCAACGCGCAATCGATCGATCCCGAGTTGATTTCGCTGATGCTGCAACGATTGGTGGCGGAGAATTTCGGTGGAAAACAAAGCGCGTTGAACGTCTCCATGACTGTGTGGGCACTCGCGAACTGTAAGTGTCAAGTTCCCACTCCGTTTATGAATGCATTGAATCAAGAGATACCGCGAATGGCGAAAAGACTCTCCGCGTCGCAGCTCGATGCCATCGCGTGGTCAATCGGCGAAGCGAGATTAACGTTACGATACGACGATGATGCCATTGATGCTGTAGCTGAAGCCATCGCAGATAACAGAGAAAGTGTGTTTAACGATTCTGATCCCGAACTCGTGGCGAAAATTTTTTGGGCGTTGTCTCGCCGAGGTCGCATTCCCGCGGATGGTTCAATCATAAATAAACTCGTTCGAAAAGTCGAAATGTGTGCGGACGATTTGGAACGCCCGGATAAGTTGCTCATCTTACACGCATGGGGCGTGTTACGAATCTCGCCAGGCGAGAAAGTCGTCAACAAACTCGTCCGAACGTTTTTGGATGAAGACGAAGACGAAGATTTAGAACCAGACGAGTGCGCAAAGCTCCTTTGTGCGTATGGTCGCATCAATCATCGACCATCGGCGTCTTCTGAAGCCGGAAGTAAGTTTGAAGCACACCTGGCGCATCTCGCGCAAACGCTAGCGAACTCAGCCGAAGCTTCCAGACTTAACCCGGGTACTCTCGCGCTTGGCTTGTGGGGCTGCGCGCTCTTAAAACTTGACTTGGACGAAGACGTCTTAGACGTCTTAGCGAGAGATGCGATTCGGCAAACCGATTCTTTGCGTCCAAACGCATTCGCAAAGTGCATCTGGGCGTTATCCACGTTAGCGTACGATCCGACTCAAGAAGATTTGGCTAAACTCATCAAAAAAGCGAAAGCTACGATTTTATCGCCTGGCGAGGCCAACGACGCCGGTCAAAGCACCAAAGAGGAGGTGGAAATTGCGCTCAAAAAGTTAGGCGCGGATTCGTTCGCGTGATGCGAAACGATTCATCTGTAGTTGTGTATATTTTGCATTGCTCGTTATTCGTGTTGTGTGTGTTTGCTTGTAACATGTGTTTCTGTACATTTTTGAATAAAAGAAGATTTTTCCTTTCCCCGCGCTTTTTTTAAAAAGTCGTTACAAAAACCTCAGCGCAGACAGAAGCACATGGCGTTCACGACATCAGCGCTCGTGCACAGAGCACCACCGGGAGCACCTTCATCAAGTAAACGATATCGACATCAACGCAGAGATGACGCATCGATGCGGCGTCGCCAAAAGAAAGAGCTCGCGCGCGTGGCGTCGTCGTCTTCAGCAGCGGCGAACGATGAGTCAGCAACCAACTCCTCATCGTCCTCTTTAATCCAATCGGCCGCAGACGACGAGGTCGCGCGATCCCCGTATTATCGCGAACTGTCCAAAGACGTCGATTTGATAGACGCGACGATGTTGACGAAGGCACCGTCTGATTTTTTTGAGCTTCTCGATTTAGATTTGGACGACGCGGACGTTTGGGCCGGAGGTGACGAGGAGTTGATACAAACCACGGTGTCTCGAGCTTTTAAGAGAACGATGAAAATTTCTCACCCGGACGTTTTATTGTCGAAATACGGCGCGGATGTTGTTTCCGAAGAAGATAGGAACGCGTTCGCGGTCATATTAAATGCGGCGTATAAGACTTTATCCGACCCACAAACGCGGGAGCCATACTTGCTCGCCGTGATTGACTTCCGGAAACATTTCTTCTTGAGCGAAGAGACAAAGTTTGACGGCACGCCGGTGTCGAAATGGAGCGGCGAGGAAGGTGAGACGAGGGCGATATTTGTCGATGAAAGCGAGTGCATTGGATGCGGTAATTGTGCACAATATGCCGCAAAGACGTTCAGCATGACCGTAGACAAAGATTACGGTCGAGCGAGAGTGATTGATCAATGGGCAGACGATCGCGAGACGACAGAGATTGCCATTGACATGTGCCCGGTCGATTGCATTTGGATCGTGAAAAGAAGCCAACTCGCGGCGTTGGAGCACTGTATGAAATTTTGCCCGCGCGAAGACCCTGGAATCATGGGAAGGAGAAGAGGAGGAAATTTCGGTTCGCAAAGAGCAAAGCACAATCCTTTTTCCGCGGCGGAGAGCTTCTTGAAACGCTTCGACGAAAACGGCGATCTCTTTGGTGGGAAGAATCCCGCTGGCTTATCGTTTTCGTGGCACGACGAACGGTTAGCGTCGACCATTGCTAAGGCTTGGTTATCGTTGCCAGTAGAAGTGAGACAAAAAGGTTGGTCGCAGTTCAAACATAAATTCAACACCTCTGGAGTCGGAGGTGAGAATTCTGTTGAAGACCGAACGTTCTTGAAGACTAGGTAGGTAAAAAAAGTAAACATTGTTTACAACATGTGTTTCTCTCTCGCGCACGCTCTTTGCGCGTAGTATATATTTTAGCAGCGTGTATATGTATTTAAATAACCAAAGCGCTTTCTTCACTACTCGTCATCGCTGTCGAACAATACTTTCGAGTTCACCGCATTCTCGTCAATCTTTCCACCGCGATACACTCTCCGCTTCTTCTCTTTATTCTTCTCGTGCGCAAACTTCTTGCCTTGTTTACCAACAAACTTCTGCTCTGCTTTAAAAGCGATATTCCTTTTCCCGAAACCGGCGTTTCTAAACTTATTGTCTCCTTTCTTATTCTCGTCGTTGAGCCATTCCTCGTCGTTCACTCGATTGAACGGTCTGCTCGTCTTTTTCTTCCCGTCCTCTTCTTCCTCTTGCGCCGCGTTGTTCTTCAAAGACATCGCATTTTTAAAAACGTTGAATCCAAGTTCGATCGCGTCGTTCCGTTCGCTCTGACGTGGTTTCCGTCCCACCTTCGCGAGGGACGGGTACGACACTTTTTGCTGCCGATGCGCGAGCCACCGAGTGCCGTCGTCGTCGGTGTCCTCGTTGTCGTTCTCGTTCATAAGGATGAAGATCGAACGTGAAGAGTGAAGTCTAGTCTTTTTTTCAAAAATACGCGTACGTATTAGAAGAAAGAGAGAGAGAGAGAGAAAACCTCAAATCGCACGAAGCATGACAAACAACAGCGTCGCTTCTTCCGCGTCGTCCTGGCGATTGATCGCGACGAGTTTGCTCTGTTATTGGATCGCGCTCGTGCTGATTTTGAAAACGAAGCGAGACGAGGTAAAAGTCGTCTCTTCTTCTTCTTCTTCTTCTTCTTCTTCTTCTTCTTCTTGGAAGGCTCGAAGAGATGAGGTTTCTCTCGCGGTGATAACTCCTACGTACCATCGAGTAAAGGACAGAAATTTCCAGACGCACGCGTTGCTCGCGATCGAGAACACGCTGTGTTCGACGTCTTCGTCGCGCGGTCGAATCGTGTGGATTCTCGTTGAAAGCGAGGAGGATTGGAGGAACAGTGCTCTCGTTGAGGGATACGAAAGAGGAGAAGAGCGACGCGCATATTGTCAGCACGTGATCGTGAAAGCTTTGCGCGTGAAAGTCAAACGAACGCTAGGCCATAGGGGTGTCGATCAAAGAAATAAAGCTTTAGGTTTTTTGTTGGAACAGAATGTGTGGAAATACAAACACAATCCAGTTGTTATTTTCGCAGACGACGACAACAGTTATACGCGTGAACATTTCGAGAGAGCGTCAATGATTCGAAACATAGGAATATGGCCGGTTGGGTTTCCGAGTACGCGCAGCAAATTCGAAGCTCCAGTAGGAATAGATCAGCACTCAAATCCATCTTCTTTGAAAGTCGTAGGCTTTCGTTCGTTTTGGTGTGGAGATTTGAAATACAAACCTCGCGTGTTCAACGTGGATATGGCTGGATTTGGCGTTCGATTAGAAATGATAGGATCCGTACGGTTCGACGAAAATGTGCACTCTGGTTACCTCGAAGACGCGTTTTTAAGGTCAGTAACACATAACTTCCACAAAATAAAACACAACGAAAGCGAAAACGAGGTGAACGCGTCAAACTTACTCGACGCGCTCGAAATGACAACCGCCGACGATATACTCGTTTGGCACTTGCACCACAAAGTCGCGCCAGGCAAGATACCGTCCGCTCGTATACTCACAAAAGTCCCAAAAGGCGATAGCTTTCTCTGCCCAATGGGCTCTGTGTAGGAGTTCAATTCAAAATCATGACAATGCGGTGTACTGCGAGTGTCTTTCAATTTTTCGATACGTGCGCGGTATATTTTCTTCTCTCTTTTTGAAAACAAAAGAACACTTCCTACACAACTCGACGCCCGCTCGCTCGCTCTTTCCAGAGAAAGACGCGCAACATGCGTCATCTTTATTCCACAGTCGTGCTCACCATCTCTTCCCTCCTTCTTCTCCAACGCGTATTTGCCGCTGATCCCCGCCTCGCGCGTCGTCCACCGCGTTTGTCTCTTCGAGACGCGACATTAGATAACGGTATCGTCTCCTCCTCTTTTCCCCAAACGTCGCCGTCCTCCTCCTCCTCGTCGTCGTCCTCGTCGTGTCCCAACGAAGGCTTAAAAACGCACGACGGATGCGACGACCCGATGTTTACGAAAGAAACAAACGGAGACGAATCCGATCGGTTCGACATGTTCGAGCTCGCGCGCTCGTGGACGCCTGGATTTTGTGCCTCTTCTTCAAAGTCTGACGAAGACGATGTTGGTGCCTTTTCGGCAAAAGGAAAAGGAAAGAAAAAGACGGAGTGCGAGAAAACGCACCTAAAGAACGAGATGACCGTGCACGGGTTGTGGCCGAGTTATTCGGAGCCTCTGAGTGATCCCGCGGTGGCTTCATCGAGAACTAGGAAGGAAAAGAAATGTTACTGGCCGCAAAATTGTCGCGCGCCGCCCGGGTACCCGAGAAACGAAAGCTTTCGTTTCGACGAGAAGGAGTTGCCGAAGGGAGAGGAGTTTGAGAGATTAGCCCCGGCGTGGTATTACGACGGTTTAGCCGAACACGAGTGGGAGAAGCACGGGACGTGTGCGATGTGGCCTGCCAGAGATACTGCCAGCGTCGTTAACTCAGAGAAGAGCGTGATGCATCCCTTGACGCAGAAAGATTTTTACGCCGGGATGTTTCAGTTGGCGAAAGACTTAGGAACGCCGGAGAAACTCTCTCGAAGCGCTGGAACGAAAATTTCCTTGGACGCGCTAAAAAACGCGTTTTCGGAGATGACGCCCGCCATCGCCGCGTTCGGGTGTGACTCGAGGTGTAATTTTGTCCAAGTCGTCCAGTGTTTCCGACGACCTTCTTCTTCTTCTTCGGCGCTCCTCGGGAGTGATAGGAATAGCAGTAGCAGCGACTTCATCGGCCACCTGATGGATTGTCCGTGCGTCGGCGTGCGCGATTCTCGGTACGATAACTCATGCGAGAGTCACTGTGCGGACGGTGTATTCATCGTCGACGCCGCTGAGAGATGATTTCTTTTAGTGTTCAATTGTACTTTGTTATCATGTTATACACATTGCATATGTCTCGAGTTTTTTAGTTGTAACACTCTTTATTTGCACATTCTTCACAAATATCTTGTCTCTTTGACGCGAGTTTGAAAACACGCATAAGATTACGCGACAATGGAAGCTTGGTGGACAGCGAACGTCGTCCAACCGTTCGAGCAATTACTAGATTCCTACCAGACCTCGTCTAACCGCCAATCCGCGGATGCCGTGAAGAAACGCGTCAAGTTAGCCCAAACCACCGGTCTTTGTAATCTCGAAAGAGGTCTGAACTGGAGTCAATTTCCACCGTTTATATTCGACGTCGTCGGTGCGAACAAGTGCAAAGTGATCGACGTTTCTGACAACCAAATCGAAGAGATTCCAGATAAAGTAAACTTGTTGCAAAAATGCACAAAGGTAATTGTAGCGAATAACGTGCTTGTGAGACTGCCAAAAACTGGACTTCACATGAAGAATTTAAAAGTACTCAATTTGAGTCGAAACCGGTTGAAGAAACTCTGCGCGTTGGATCTGCCGAATCTCGTGGAGCTTATTTTAGACAATAACGAGTTGACGGAGTTACCAGAGAGTTCTTTCGGAAGCATGAAAAAGTTGGAGATTTTTAGTTGCTCGGAGAATCGGATACGAGACGTGACGTGCGTGTCGGTGTGCGCTTCGCTGACGGACGCAAAGTGCGAGCGAAATTTGATCGAGAAGATACCAGATGAGTTTGCATTTTTGAAGAAGCTGAGACGTTTGAGGATGAGTGGGAATGCACACATACGCACGGTTCCATCGGATGTCTTCAAACATTGCGAAGAGTTGGAGGAATTATCGTTGAAAGATACCAAAGTGACCGTGGAAGATTTGCGAGAGGTTGAAGGTTTCGAGGCTTACGAGTTGCGCAGACAAAAGAAGGTTGGAAAGAAAATTGACGGGAACGTCATGCTCTTGAATGGCATGGACGATGGGCTTGGTCGTCGTTGAAAGCGCGTTAGAGTAGCTCATCGTAGTTTTAGCAATAAATAGTATTAGTTATATAATAGCAAAAATCAGCAGCTAGCAACTAAATCGCAAAGCAAAAAGCAATCTATATAAAGCGTGCGCTCAAAAACACTCCTCCCTCCACTTTCACAGTTTGAATTTCATTTTACTCGTCGGAAACAACGCTTTCACTCATTCCAGTCTGTGGAAGTGGTGGACTGAAATCTTGTTGCTGTGGTTGTCCCTGCTGTTGTGGTATCGGCATCATTCCGCTCGGATCCATATTGTTGAATGAACCGTCCGGAGGTATCGCACCTGGCTGTCCGAACATGGCCGCGTTTCCGGGAGGGAAACCCATCCCATAAGGTGCGCCGTACATGTTCAGATATTCTTGCCCCTCTAGATTTGCTCCGCCAGGCATACCCCCCGCGTTCATGTTCGCGTTAAAGCTACTCATATCGACACCTCCAATATTACTAATGCTAGTGTTCCCATCATCTCCTCCCGTTTTCATGTTTTCTCCTCCGTCGTTTTGCTGCTGCATCGCGGCAAAATAAGGAGGCGGAATCATCATTCCGTTTGGCGCGTACATGATTGGATTACCCATCGCATCAAACGGTGGGGGCATTCCTCCTGCTGCCATCATTTGTTGCATCATCACTTGTTGATGCTGTTGATGACGCGAACCTCTCGGCGGCATGCCGTAGTTCATCTGAGATATGTGTCGAGACGCAAAGTTTACATCAATCGTTCGCCCTTGAAATTGCAAGTTGCGCAAATCCTTCACCGTTGCGGCAATTTCTGGGTGAGCGAATTCGACGAACCCGTACCGTTTGGACGCGCCGGTTTCTTTATCGTAAATCAAACGCACGCGAGCGACTGGACCGTATTGCGAAAAGAACCATCCAACTTCCTCCTCCGTGGCGGTCTTCGGCAAGCCTCCGACGAACACTTGCGAAGAATTTTGAGGGTATCCGCCACCCATACCTCCGGCGCCGTTGCTGTTGTACCGCCTGGATGAAGTCGACGAGGACGCGCCTCCGACCGCGCGGTCTTGATCAGTTCCTTGCTCTTCTGCAGGTAAAGGAAATCCGTTTTCGTCTAACAAAGGAATAGCTTCGTTACTACCACCACTAGCACCGGTGGAAGCATTTGTCGCGTTTCCGTTTGCATCTTCTGAATCTTCTTCGTCCGGATTATTCACGATACCGTCGTTCCCGTCGGATTGCGACGGACCGTTGACAACGCCGTCGCTGCCGTTCAGTCCGTTCGCGTTCCCTGATTGGTTGAACTGCGCCGGGTACGTGCCTCTTCTTTGTCCCATGAATCCTCCGCCTCTGCCACCAGAGAAACGCCTGGGTCTCGGGTGTGTAAACATTCCTTGGTTCGCGCCGACACCGCCGACGCCCATGTTTGGGTTGAAATACGGATCCACGACCATCATGTTCCCGTCCGGGCCCACGATGATGTTTTGTTGATGATACCCGTGCGTTTGGCCGTAATGATTCATGTATCCACCTCCTCTCCCTCCTCTTCCACCACCAAAGTCACCTCTTCCACCTCCCATGAATCCTCTTCCTCGTCCTCGTCCCATCATCTGGTTCGGGTATCCTTGTTGCGAGAAGCCGCCGCCTCTCTGATGATGATTATTGTTATAAAACCCGCCACCATTAACACCCGGGTTCATCATCATCATCATGTTCATCGTGTTCATGTTATTACTATGATTCAAATCGTATCTCGGTGAATCCTTGTTCGCCGCTTTCACGTCAATCGTCTTCCCGTCGATCTCCACCTTCCCGAGTGCCAAAAATCGCTCCGCGGAGGCTTGGGTTTTAAATTTCACAAACCCGTACCCTTTGTGGCACCCTTTCCGCGCGTCCGGGATCAACTTCGTCGACACGTCTTCCTCGTGTTCCGTTTTGAAATACCGAGTGACTTTTTCTTCGTCGATGTCGTACGGTGGCACGCCGCCGATGAATATCGTCCGTTTCGAATCCCCAACGACCCCTTCATCGTCCTCGTTCGAATTGGCGCTTCCTTCGACCCCTCCTCGGTCGTCCTCGTCGTCGTCGTCTTCGACTTTTCCCGAAGCAGCAGCGCGGTGTTGTTGTTGTTGTTCTCCGTCGTCGTCTTTTCCGGCGATGGCAACGTCGTTTACTTTATCCGCGAGCGCATCCACCGACGCCGCGGAAGACGTAGTCTTCGTGGTATTAGCGTCGTTGGCGTCGTCGTCGCTCTCGTTGTTCTTCTTCTTCGACATCATCGCTTCTGAGCTCATATAATTTGACTCGATGATGTTGATGACACACGAAGCAGCGGATCCAATTTATGCTCTCCTCTCTTTTTTTCAAAAAACTTCTCACTCTCTCCCTTATGTAACGATCGGATCCTGCGGCGGGTGATGCAAACTGCCGCTACTGCGCGCGATTGGTTCGACGGAGATAAAAGACTCGCGCTCGTGTGCGATCTCTCACGTGTGTGCGCGGAGCGTTTGGAATATAAATTATGACTCAAAAGACGCGTTTTTTTTGCTCTCCAATTTTCTTTTTTTAATTGCGAGTTTGTGTGTGTCCGTTGAAAAAAATGCAGAAAATTTTCATCAAAAGGCAAAACTCTCACCACATACAAAAAAAAGGAGGTTGCGAGCTTTTTTTTTCTCTCGCTCTCTCTCTTTGGGGAAGGAAGGACGAGACACGACGAACCTGGGGGGGAGATAGCGAAGGAGGTGAGCGCGGTGGCCGCTTCTGTTCTTCTTCCTCTGGTTTATTTTTCTCGCGCAGTGGTTCGTGTCGGTTGTTTTTTCTTCGGCGAGTACGTAAAAAGAGGAGAAAATGAGAGAAGTGGCGACGCGGTTGCGATTGATTGTTTTACCGCGACGGCTGTTGCTCCCGTCGACGTCTTCGTCGTCTTCGTCTTCGTCGTTGTCGTCCTCGACGAGGAGCGAGACGCGCGAAAGGAGAGAAGGAAACGACGATGAAGACGCGTCGACTTCGTCGATGGTTGGCGACGATGTTTTCATACACGCGTCGGCGATAAGAGAACCGAATCTCACGAGATACGACGGTGCCCTCAAACTCATACGAGAAAACGAGGAGAAAGACGTGATGAAAAAGTTTACGCCGGCGTTCGCGAACCGATTGAAAGAGAAAGCGTCCGCGTACGCTTCGAAAACGTGGCAAACGTGGGAGAAAAGTGAGAAAGGTTTTGGACGAAAAGTGTACGACGTCGCGCAGAAGTTGTTAGAGCGGGTGGACCCGGACGAAGACGTGCTAAAAGCGATACCGTCAAAAGCGCTTGGCGCGACGCTCTCGTCCTGCGAAATCGTTTATCCAAAGTCATTAATGCACGCGGATGATGTGCGAATGGCCGTGCGAGACGTGTTGAAAAGAGGGAAGAAGAAAGCCAGACGGGCGAAATATTTCAACTTGGCGTGCGCTCCGTTTACGCTCCCTTTGTTTCTTTCACCGGTGTCAAACTTTCCCATCTATTGGTTTTTGTACCGAGCGAGAGAGGCGTGGATTGGATGTAAAGGCGCGGAGTCTGCGAAAGAGATGCTACAGAGACGGTTAGAACAACCAGAGTTGATTAGTGAGGACGACAGAGAGATTCAAAAGTTGATGAATTTTGAGTGCACTGGACGTAACGAAAACGGCTCGAGTGGCGATAAAAACAACGAAGCGGCATGTTGTCGCATAGTAGCGCACGACGAATCGAACTGCGCCGTGACATTTGCGCCGTGTGATAAATTGGACGAAATTTTCGGGTCTTTCTCTTCGTCCTTTGCGAGCGAAGACGCGAAGCTGAACTTTTTGCGTCGACTTACGAGCGTACAAATGGACGCGAAGGGTATCGAAGATAACTACGCGAAGAACTTCGTACACGCTTTGAGAGATGTCGAAAAACTCACCGGAGCGAGCGACATCGTTTCGTTACATGAAAGATACGAAAGATTCCGAGCTATGAACACGAAATAAACAAAACACACTTATAGAAGTCAATGATGCGTAGCGATATGTAGAGAGATTTAGATGATTTAAGTCAAAAATAGAAGTAGCGCGTGTAAATTAGATGCAACTGATGTAGTAGCAATTTTTTATCGTAACAACAAAACTAAATCTTGTTTACTTTCTAAGCGGCAGTTCGCGCTTCTTGGTCTTTAATGCGACACAAGAAACGACGAAAAGACTCTTTCGGTCCTTAACTTCTCCGTCTCCAAAAAAATAGGAAACAAAAAACATCTCGCGATATCACTCTTCAATCACGCAAACGTACCAACCCCCCATATACTTATTCCTAAAAACGAAAGTTATCGTCATCAACTTTGACGTCGTTTACTTGTTTTCGTAAACGTACGTCAAACCGCACTTACCGCAGTAGTGTCTGTCGAAGTGGTTCGCCATGAACACACCCGCACCGCACTCCGGCGCCGGGCACTCCTTCCGTAATCTCGTCACTTTGCCGGCGTCGTCAACCTTGTACAACTTCAAAAATCCCAACTTGTTCTTCTTGTGCACGTGCTTGATCTTCTTCGGCTTCGTGTACACTTTTTTCTTTCTCTTCTTACCGCCACCTCTCAAGCGCAACACCAAGTGCAAGGTGGACTCTTTTTGGATGTTGTAATCCGCGAGAGTTCTCCCGTCCTCTAACTGCTTACCGGCGAAAATCAAACGTTGCTGGTCCGGCGGGATGCCTTCCTTGTCTTGGATTTTCGCTTTCACGTTGTCGATGGTGTCCGAGGACTCGACTTCGAGAGTGATGGTTTTACCCGTCAAAGTTTTACTGTCGTTTTGGGTGCGAAAAAGAGGATGTGAGAGAGAAAGAGGATGATGCAACAGGTCAGTATACCGATACATCAAGACAAAAATCGACGACAGAAAACGCAAAATAACATTCGAGTGGTTCTTTCACACCGAAGGGTTCCGCGAAAGAACGTTCACGACGAGACGAAGAACGTCGCGTAAACAAATCCCAAATCGTCATCGCGAAAAGCCCCAAAGCCCCTTTTTGCAAAAGGGAGGGATTTTTTACGCGCGAACATTCGCGACCGAAAACTACACCGATGCGACACATAAAACGCATAAAAAACGATAGAATTACGCACACAAAGATTTGCATGATGAATTCGCGTTGGTGATAGTATCTAAACTTCTTCTCGTCGTCCGCTGCGTGGGAGGGAGAGTCTTCGATAGAAATTCCTGATTTTATGAAGATGAAGGACAGAAGGAGGAGGAAAAAGAGGGCCGAAGAGTTTTTCGCGTGCGTTAATTTAGGGTTTCTGTAAAATTTTGGATTTTCAAAACAAAACTTTTGAGCTTTCGAAAGGTACAACACAAAGGTACGCACGACCGACGCTCACACCCCGCGCGCGCGCGCTCTACGCGCAGACTCAGAAGAAACGCAAAACGTGAGAACGAAAAAAAAGTTTCCCGCGCTGAGCGGCGTTCTCATCTCACGCGATGATGCGCGCTTTCTGGTCCTCATCTGCCTCTTGTTCTTCTTCTTCTTCTTCTCCTTTTTGTGTCTCGAGACGAAGACGCTTTCGAATTGGAAAAGGAAGGAAAAAAACTATCAAGCACGATGAGAGTAAAAGACGAGGAAGAAGAACGAACGACGTCGAAGCTTCGTTCGATGGGTTCGAGGTTTTGAGAGATATGGGCGTCGGAGCGGTGTGTTATTGGATCTCCGACGAGCTCGCGCAGCGGTTGAGCGAGACGAAGAGCATCACGGCGAGCATGGAAGAAGGCGAAGACGTTCCTTCAGCATCCGCAGCGGGAGGGGAGTACGCGAGAGACTACAAGAGACGAGGACGGTACGTGACGTTTGGATCGTTCGATGGATTGACGTCGTATTTATGGTACACGTTAGTGGATAAGGTCATACCGAGTCCGAGTGGCTCGAATTTCTCCGCCGACGCCGTTTCTATCTCCGCGTTGACGGCGTCGTCGACGTACGACAACGAGTTGAGCGGCGACTTGGCAAACGCGGCGAGCGCCATGGCTGACGCGCAAGGCTTGGCTTCAGAAAATATAGAGTTGACGACAACAAATGTAATCGAGTGGTTCTTCAGCAATCCAGAACACGTCGTGTTGACGAAGAAGGTAATTTTTGACGCGCTCGTGTATAATCCCGTGTGGGCGTGTGGTTTCATAGTCATCATGGCGTTGTTGCGGAGCGAATCGAAAGAGGAGATCCAAGCCGAGCTCAAACGCGATTGGCTCGATTTGTACATCTCAAACATCGTCTTTTGGGTGCCACTAAACTTCGTAGTCTACGGCGCCATTCCTCTCGATTACCGCGTCGCCAGCGTGTACGGATTTACCATCGTATACGTTTGCGGTTTATCGTTGTGGGAGGAAAATAGAAACAAAAAGTTGCAAGCCTTGGCGGCGAAAAGGAACGAAGACGAGCAACTCAATTTAGTCGAAAACGAAGTGATGGATGTCGTGAGAGAGTACATCAACAAGTAAAACGAAAAGGAAAGAATGCATTCCCGCGAGAGAAACGGGTTTTAGTAAACATTTAGCTAGTAATAATGATCATCAAACTTTGTACGAATATTTATATGTTGCGAAAAACTCGAAGAACACAACGATACGCGCAAAAGATGAAAACACTTTAAAAAAAAGAGCACAACGCACGCATGCGCGCGAAAACTTCGAGCGCCATCGCCGCGCTCGCACATCGCACAGTTATTAGTTTTCGCAATAAACTCTCCTCCGCGTGCAAACAAAAGTTCGCGCGAAGGAGAAAGAACAAGAAGAAGAAGAAGAAAGCTCGAGAGGACGACGCGCTCAGAGTTGTCTTGGAGGCTTTCTCGAGCGAGCGAGCGTTTCGAGCGTTCACGGAATCAACGATATCGAAGGAGCTGTTGAGCAGACGACGTTCGGAGAGAGAACACGAGGAGCAGAAAATGAAGGAAGACGGCGAAAAGTCTGAAAGCGAGGACGATTTACTCGACGATTGGGTGGTCCTATTAGACGAAGAAGAAGAGAAGGAAGCGTTGGAAGTGGCTGTGGTTCACGTTTTGACGAGCGCGTACGCAAAGGTCAGACGAGACGAGAAAGAAGGTGATATCTATACGACAGAAAAGGAGTTTTTTGAAGCATTCAACAACGCGTTGAAGAATGAGAGTGTGAATGTCGCGGATACCTCGTTCGAAAAATATTGGAGACACTTCGTTTTCTTTCGCAACGTTTATGGTGCCACGGCGGCTATGCAGCATCGAGCGTCCAGAAAGGTGGCGCAAGTTGTATATAAAAGTGTCTTCTCTTTGTGGTGTTTTCGAATTTAGGAGTAGTTTAGTGGTACCTAGTACCAGTACTGGTACCTATTTGTGCTGATATACATGATATTCTTATATACAATACGGTGCGCTTTCCATGCGGCGAGGTCCTCTATGCTCTTATTAATGCTGCTTCTAAATTTCTGCTACGTGAAAATTTCTATCTATTTTTGCCAGTTTACGTCTATACGCAAACCTGCGACATCTTCGCATGTTCTCGCTCCTTTGGCCGATAAGCGATTGCTCGATAAACTCAAGCGTGCGAGACTCACGTTGGTGGCTAAAAAATTTGCCAATCGTATCCCGCCTTCGTCCTCTATATCGTTCCTTGCTAAATCTAAAATCGACAGTCTCGTCGCGAGATTTGAAGAGAGGCTCTCTGCGAAATCAATCGCCGCACGATCGTCCAACCGGTTGGAATCCAAAGAGATTTCTAATAGCGTCGAGTTCTCCGAGAGACATTCGGCGAGGTAAAACGCACCGTCACTGGTAATTTCGTTTCCTCTCGCATCAAAGTGCGTCAACGTGAAGTTCGTCTTCAAGTGTTTCGACAACATCTTTAAACCCGCATCTTTGATGCCATTATTGGACAGATTCAAACTTCTGGTACCATCGAGACATTTCGCTAGCGCGCTGGCGCCTTCAAAACCAACCGAGTTACACCGAAAATCCAACACCCTTCGAAAAGAGCGCAACGAGCGCATGCCAGAAGAATGCCAACACATGGCCTCCGCCAGTGCGGTCGCTCCTTGTTCAAATATACCGTTGAAAGATACGTCCAACTTCTCTGAAACCTCATCGGGGAACGTTCGAAACATATTCGCTAACGCGAACGCCCCGTTATTCCCGATGCTATCGTGCGACACGATCAAAACTTTCAAAGCTTCCGGACGCTTCCCGAATTGGTCAGTCGGTCTTTGCCTCCTTTTTACCATCCCCTCGCACACAGCGCGCATGCCTCTCTCACCTAAATAGTTTTGCGACAGATCTAAAAACTTCACGCTTGATAAGTTCTCGATGGCATTCATCAGTGCCTCGCACGCGTCGATGTCTTCTGCGACTTTGTTCGCCGATAACTTCAAAATTTCCAAATGTTTCAAAGTGTGCGTCACGTGTGCGAACCGCGTGATGAAAGCTTTTCCCAAGTTTGTCCCAACCGCTGAAAACTCTCTCAACATCGGTAAATTTGCCATGGAGGAGGCTAAATCTCTCCCAAACCCAATCGCTTTATCCCTGCACCCGCTCACGTGTAACGCGATTAAACGCCTCGCCCTCGCGCTTGCCATCGGCCTCGAGGACAAGCGAAACAGCTTATCCAACGACACGCAGTTCAACACGTCCGTTTGTAACCGAACCACAGAACACGCCCACAGCGCATCCTCGTCTTGCTTGTGCTCGTCACGAATCGCTCGGTCAATTTCGTCCCAAACTTCATCTTCGTTGGCGTATTTCGACATGTCCGCGCGAATTTTTACCATCATCGCATTCTTCGCCTCGCTTCTTTTATTATTCCTACCGTTGTTTTCGTTGACATCCATCTTCGCGTTGACATCATCCGCTTTCGTCGTCCTCTTCCCTTCAGTGAATCCAAAACTCCCGCCGCTCTCAGCCATCAACAGTCGCATCTTTGCCATTCCAGACGCGATCTCTCCGACCCTTCGTTTCGCCGTTCGTCTCTCCTCTTCCTCTCTCTCTTCTTCTTCTTCTTCTTCTTTCCCGTTAGTAACGATATCCATCATCTCCTCCTCGCGTCGTTTCCTTCCGCACGACGCAGAAGAAGAGACTCGTAAGCCCGCCGCGGATGTCTGCACTCCATCCACGGCTTCCACGTACTGTATCGTCGACCCGTCGACGTTGCGCGTGGCCAGCACGTCTCCGTGCATATCTCTCTGTATATCTATTACACGTTTTACTCGCTTTGTTTTTGCTTACTTTTTGGAGTTTTTTTTACAGTTTTCCCCAACGTTTTTTCCATTTTATATCGTTACATAAAACACACGCATCGCACAAAAAGGAGAGAGAGAGAGAGAGATCGGAGCTTTTATTTTTCGTAACTCTCGCGTCCTCGCACTAAAGAGAAACGACGCAGAAAGATGCACACGATCGCGAGACGACGAGGGTACCGGGTGACCCGGTCCCGATCGATGGTGCGTTTTATTATTATTATTATTTTTTTTTTTTACCGAACTTTTGGAACCCCGTGGAGTCCGGGGGGTATATACGCGATGACGGGGGTCGTTCTTCTTCTTCTTCTTGTTGTTGTTGTTGTTTTTCTTCTCCTCTCTCCTCGAGCGCGGAGATGGCGAACGAGAGACGCGTTGTTGTTGTTGTTGTTTCTTTCCTTCTTTTTTCTTTCTTGCTCGTTGTGACTTTCGCTGATTTTCTCTCTTCTCTTTTTTTTTGCACCCACTACCTTACTTCCTTCTTCTTCGCTTGAACAAAGTCGCGAGACGAGGAGGAGGAGGACGCGTTCGACGTGGGAGGCGTAAACTTCCGGAAGGTCGTGCCGCACGTCCGCACGGCGCGACGCGTGAGTGGAGATGATGCCACGGATCAGCAAGGCGCCTCCCCGAAAGGGGCGAAGAAGCTCGCCCGAAATATCTCGAACAAGTGGAGTTCGTTTCGCGCTCGCACCGCGTCGGGTTTGATTATGGGCGCCGCCGCGTTGATCGTTTTGTTCCACGGGGCCATGGCGACGATGGTGATGATTTTTTTGGTGCAGACATTGATGACGAAAGAGTTGTTCGATTTGAGCGAGTCGCAAGAGAAGGCAAAGTTGGAATCTGCTGGGATGCGTTTTCGATTGCAGAAGTGGTACTTTTATTTTTGCGCGGCGTTTACCTTATACGGAAGGATTGGAAGACATTTTTACTTGACCGCGTTGGCAGAGAAAGGACATTTTTTCATGGACGAGACGACCAGGTTTGCAAAAGTAATTACCTGGGTTATCGTGCATCACTCGTTCATCAGTTACGCGCTATACATGGGTGGTTTTGTTGCGTTTGTTCTGTTGCTGAGGAAAGGTTTGTTCAAGTACCAATTCGCGCAGTTCGCGTGGACGCACATCACGATTGCCATCATTTTTTTGCAGTCGTCCACAACGATCTCAAACATATTTGAAGGCATCATTTGGTTCTTATTTCCATTTCTATTGGTTGTCGTGAACGACGTCATGGCGTACGTCTTTGGAAAAGCGTTTGGCCGAACGCCTCTGATTGCGCTTTCGCCTAAGAAAACGTGGGAAGGCTTCATCGGCGCCATGTTTTGTACCGTCGCTATGGCACCGGTATTATCCACTTTTCTCGGAAAGTTTAAATTTTTAACGTGTCCACCCATGCGCAAAACGGTTTGGAAAACGAGCGAGAAGTATGGACTCATTACACGGTTTGATAAATACTTTTCGCGAGAAGCTGTGTGTCAACTGAAACATCCATTCATACCGATGAAATTTATGATTGACGACGTTCCGATGGTTCCTTTCGGAATAAAAATGTTCTTAAGGCTCATATTGAAGTTCGTGTACAACCGAGACTACTTAGTTCTCACTTGGTTCGACATCCACGCTGGATTTTTGGCTCTTTTTGCCTCCTTAGTGGCTCCGTTTGGCGGTTTCTTCGCGTCGGGGTTCAAGCGAGCGTTCAAAATCGACGATTTCGGCCACACCATTCCCGGCCACGGTGGTTTCGTCGATCGAATGGATGTCCAAACAATAATGGCCGCGTTTGTGTACTTTTACATTAGAAATTTCGTCGAGTTGAGCACCAGTTTAGGCACGGGAAGGTTGTTAGGTAAAATCGAGTTGATGAACGACGAAGATTTAGTCACGGTTTTAACCGGCATAAAACGTTTAGCCGGAGAGAGGGGTTTAGATATCATGGAGTTGCTGATGCACAACGGGGCGCCACCTAATTTGTAATGTAAAAGCAATGATAAAGCACAAAAGAACGTAGCAATCGTAGTTGAAAATGTTTTTCGTTTAAAGAGCTCTTTCGTTTACGCGAAGTTTGAGAACCTCTTCTTCTCTAATGGTACAAGTGTGTGTATTATATATTACAAAAACTCTCTCTCACCACCTCCCACGCGCGCATAAATCAGCTCTCATCCGCGATGCTCGCTAAATACATCAAGTTCTGCTGCAATCTGTTCTGATACCTCGCGCACTCTGCCAGCCTACCCACGTTTTGATTCTCCAAAATAGCCAAGATCAAGTTTTGGTTTTCGTCTAAATACTTTTGAATCAACTCCGTGCTGATGTCTTTGTGATCGTGGTTGAGGTCCGGGTGCCCCGTGCGCGGCGGCGGAAGAATCTGCGGGTTCGGCTGCTGCGAGTTGTGTTGCTGTTGTTGAGGCTGTTGTTGTTGCTGCTGATAATTATGTTGCGCCGCCGCTGCTTGGTAGTGTTGTTGATGTTGTTGTTGTTGTCGTTGTTGTTGTTGTTGTTGTTGTTGTTGTGGTTGACGATGAAAATGCGCGTGCGGCCGAGTCGGGACTTGCGCTTGATGAAACTCTTCCTCTTCGCTCGATATCGGAGGGCGAACGATGACTGGTTGTTTCGGTCCCGCCGGTTGTTGTTGTTGTTGTTGTTGTTGTTGCTCTTCCATGCTGCTTCGTGCGTGCTTGTGTTTAGGTGATGTGAAGAAGAATTCTGAACTAAACTCGTACGTAGAATTGGAAAAAAAACTTTCAAAAAGGTCGCCGCTCCTCCTCTCTCTCGCTTCTCTTGTCCACCTCTCTCTGCGCTAAAACCTTAATCATCGTCAACCCACCGACCGCGAACGACCTCGCCGCGTTTTCTATTTTTTTCTCCTCTTCCTCCGTGGCCCAATGCGTCACGCAAGACGTCACCACGTGCGCGGGTAACACGAGATGGAGCACGAGCCATCTCGCTTGCGCTTCGTTCTCGGTCGTCGCGGCGCCTATTCGAGACCAGTCTCCGCTCCACCCGCAATCGATCAGCGCTAATATCGCGAGCACGACGAGAACTTCCGCGAGCGCGTACGTCCAGCTCGACGTGATCGCGTGCGCGGTGTCTAATAACGTCGATGTCGTTTCTTTCGTCTTGTCTTCTTCTTCTCCGTCGTCGTAGTGAAGGTCGTTATCCGCTTTTTGCTGCTGCCGAACTGCTCGTGTGACGCTACCATCATCGCTTTTTCTTTGCGAAACGAGCGCCGTCGTTCGTCGCGGCGGCAGCGCGAGTCCGCGTGGTTTGCTGCTCTCATCGTAGTTTCTTTTTCTTTGAAACGCCGCCGAGTGGTGTTGGCCCGGAGCGGCGAGAAGTGCGCGCATGCTTTCTCACTTCTGGGGCGATTTTTTTTCCAATTCTTTTCAACACAGAAAAAAGAAGCACAACAAACTGTGCCGTTATAAAAAGACACTCAAAGGAAACGATATGAGAAGACGAAATACCGACGCGAACCGTCTCTTCTCGTCCTCTTTTCACTTTTTCGCTCTCTCTTTGCTCGTTCTTTTGAGTTATGGTTCGAAAGAAGCGTCCGCGTGCGTGCCGGAGATTCGTTGCGAATTGGATTCCAATTCTGATTCCAATTCAGATTCAATGGTGACGAAGTGTCGCGCGGAATGGCAGTGCACGTGGGCACCAATCGCACCGAGGGCTTCGAATCCGAAGAAGTTTTCGTTGTTGAGCGGTCTCGCGGACGTCGGCGAGCAGCAGAAAATTCCGTTTAACATGAGGAATGTGAAAGGACGTTCTGTTTTTGGATTCGCGGTGACGATTCAGCCGAAGTGTTCTTCGCAGGTGGGATGCGACGCGACGAAGACTTCAATCACGTTACAAACGCCCGAAGCCGACGACAGTTTTGCGAGTAAAGCGTGTTCTGTGCAAGAGACGGCGAGAAAGTGCGCGTTTGATGCGCCTTTGAATAGGAACGACCGAGAGGTGTTTAGCGAAGTCACGTCGACGTTGAGGTGCGAAAATACGCTCAAGCCGTGCTCTGGAAGTTCGATGTTAGTTAGCGTAGATTTTGAAGCGGAGTTAGCGGCACCGCTGAAGCCACCGTCGCCACCGATGTCCCCGGTTTCGCCAAACGCTCCGCCGCCGCCGCCGTCGCCGCCGATGCCACCTGGTGCGTTCGCGCCTGGCGGTCACGGTAGAAAATTTTTCCAAATTCTCCTCATCCTCGTCGCCATCTATTGCTCCATCGGCTACGCGCTCGCCTTAGCCGTGACGCGAGGAAAATGGAGCGGTTTCACCGAACCGTGCGTAAGAGGAGATGGAAAAGGAAGGAACGCGTGCGGTTTACTGTTCTTCTGGTGGTGGCCTCGGTTTTGGACCGAGGAAGACGAGAGGTGTTTAGACGCGTATTACGAAGACGACGAAGACGACGACGAGGAAACCGGACGGCGGCGGCTGTTAGATGGTAGCGATAGCGGTAGTAGCTCCTCAGAGGAAGATGAAGAGGAAGAGAGCGAGGAAGAAGAGGAAGACGATTGAGTGTCGCGCGCGCGCTCGTATAGCTATCAGTAGGATTTGTAAAACATGTACCCACGGGATACCTTTTCATCTGTACATCTGAACGCTCCAACGCATAGAAGGGAAGAAAATTTTCAAAATTCTCCATAACGACCGAGAGAAACATGCACGACGAACACCTCTCGGCGGATACAAAAGACGAGCACCTCAAGCGGAAACGAGAAGAAGAAGAAGATAACAAAGAAGAGAGCGAATTAACGAATCTGAACAATTCGTTGCTCGCGCAGCTGCACAGAGAACGAAACCAGCGTCGGCCGCCCATCGAGAAAGCGTCGTTGTCTGCGCAAAACAACAACGTTTCGGGGGAGAAGGAGGAGATGATGAACGCGAGAGCGGCGTCGTCGCTCGTCGCCAAAGCCACGTCTATGACGACAACGGCGGCGAATATTAGTGGAGGCAGCAGCGCGTGGGCAAACCTCGGTCGAAACCGCGGGCTGAGCTCGATCGCGAGCAGAAACAAGAGCGGTGGTTTAAATCAAAAACAGCAACAACCGATGAGGACGGTACACGCGAACAGCGACGAGGTGGAGCGAATTTTAGAGCGAGCGAAACAGATGGAGGCGAAGAAACGTGAATCGTCGGAGAAAAGTGCAACGAGGAGACTGCCGAAAATTGAAACGAAACCTATCGATGTCCCGACGAGAGGAAGGAAATGGACGGATGAACCATCGGTTCCGGATCGCGCTGCGAACGACGACGAGGAAGTTAGGATACTCTCGTATAACATTTGGTTCGATAACCAAACCGCGCAGATGGCGAGGACGGACTATTTGGGACGCGTGATTGATAGTTGCGATCCGGACGTGTTGTGTTTGCAAGAGGTGACTCTCCCGATTTTGTTCGTTTTGCAAGGGCAAGCGTGGTTTGATAAGTACAGTTTGTGCGCGCAACCGAGCGAGATGGAGTTGCAGTGCGGATATTTTTGCGTCGTGATGGTCAAGAAGAGAGAGACTATGAGGAAGACGAAAATCGATAAGGATGGGAACATCGCGAGAGAGGAAGAAAAGAGCGCACACAGTAAAGAACTCGGAGGTTTCGTTCAAGGCACGTGGAAAGCACACAAGTCGACGTTTGCGTCGTCGATTATGGGGAGAAACTTACAATACGCGTACGATTTGGGTTTCCCAAAGTTATGCGTGGCAACCTCGCATCTGGAATCGTGGATCATGGAAAACCCGCAGTTGATGGCGCAAAAGCGGAAGCAACAGTTGAAACAAAGTTTAGAGCACTTAGGAGGTAGATTTGAGGACGTTGTTTTCATTGGCGATATGAATTGGAACGACTCCAAGGATGGTGCGTGTCCGATTGAACAACCGTGGGAAGACGCGTGGTTGAAACTCCGACCGGATTCGGACGGGTACACCTACGACGCCAAGAGAAACACGATGCTGCGAGGAAACTTGTACGCGCGATTCGATCGGGCGTTTGCAAAGCTGAAAAACTTCGAGCTGCGTTCGATTCAAATGGTTGGTACGAATCCAGAGGTGAACGGACAAACGTACGAGAAGCCGTACATAGAAAAAGGCGAGCAAAAGAACATCAGAGTTGACGTTTTACCTAGCGATCACTACGGGTTGTTGTTGATTTTGAAAAAGAAGAGCCTTTTCGACGAGGACGAGGACGGAGTCATAGATTTAACTTAAAGTAGTATTCTTTAGTTCTATCTAATGTATTGCTATCAATCAAATCGCGCGTGTATTGCTAGAATTATTGCTATTACTGCGTGTAACGTTCCCACAAAGGTCGATTGTCTTCTTCCTCTTCCTGTCCTTCGTGACTATTGCTATGACTAGAACTCTTTCTGTGGTTCGGTATTTCAGTCGATTCCACGTGTTCGACGTGATGAACGTTATGACCGTCCCCTGGATGCGGTTCGTGCGGATCGTGATGATGGTGTTGATGTTGATGCGCCGCGTTCTCTTCGTCGGCATGTTTCTCGGTATGGCCATCGTGAGGCTCCGCGCTTTCGTAATAGAATTCCTTGTGCTCCAGGTTATGTTTCTTGGAAAGCGCCTCGAACGCTCTTTTCAGCTCCTCGTATTCCTCATCCGTGTGTTCGTGCAGCACGCCGTCGTTATCAATCACGGCGTTGTACCCTTCGTCCATGACGTCTAAATCCGCCTCGTGCTTCACGCTCGCGTCGTGCTTCTCCAACTCGTGATGTTTCTTCAAAGCCACGAGTTCATCTTTCGCGCTCCCAGCCTCGTCCTTCCACTTGCTCATCTCTATCATTAAGTTCTCCTTTTCGTGTCTCAAAGTTTCCAACTGTTCCTTCAGCTCCGCCTTTTCGCTCACGCTCAACTTCTTCTCCTCATGATGCCCGCTCAACTTCAACTCGCACGCGTTGAACTTGTGCGTAGCGGATTCCACCTCCTTCTCCTTCTCGTGAATATTCGCTCTCAACTCCCCCATCTCTCGCTCGCGATCTTCCAGCGTTTCCAAACACCGTCGCTCGCGACTTCCAGAGAGTTCTTTGAACCGCTTCATGCTCCCGTCCGCGTTCGCTTTAAACTGTTCGAATTTTTTCGCCACTCGCGTCCAGCGAAAATACGAAAACGCAAACAAGAGGAAGAAAATCACCGCGAAGGGATTCAATCCTCCCTTCGCGTTGTTGTTGTTGTTAAAAAAATGTCGCAGCATTCTCCCACCTCCTCCGAAACGTTTCTTCTTCTTCCCGTCGTCGTCGTCGAGCAAGTTGTAGTTGTGTTGCGGCGAGAGGTAAGGCTGTTGATGTTGGTGATGTTGGTGCTGAGAAGGAGGCGAGGCGTAATACGCATCCGCACCTCTTCCTCCTCCTCCTCCCGCGTTTTGGTGCGCGAAAGACGAGTGGTTCGCGTCGATCGGACGCCGCTGCATGATAGTATCGCCTCGTTCGTTCGCGTCGTAGTTTTGTTCTGCGCGCGTTATCTCTCTTCTTACGGAGTAAAGGAATATGCCGCTTTTCTTTGCGTGGGATAGAAAAGTCCACTTTCAAGTTTTTGGCGTTTAGGGTTTTCATCTGTTTTTTCTCTCCTCGGGTTTTTTGTGTAACTGTAGCGCAAACAACACACTTCTCGCCGAGGAAAGGGAGAGAAAGAGAGATACGCGTATAAAAAAAGAGACACGAGAACCATGCGCGGGTGCTCGACCACCACGACCACCACCACCACCACGGTTTTTCCGGCCCGTTCGATGAGGTCCTGGAGACGATCGTTATCGACGAGAAGTAACGGTAGTAGTAGTAATAATAACAGAAAGCATTTCGTCGCATCGAGCAGCTCGTTGCGTTTTCCCGAAGAAGAAGAGACGACGAAAGAAGAAGGTTTACGACGACGAGAACAACAACAACGACGAAGAATAACGAGATCAGACGACGCGACGAGAACAACGATAACGACGAGGACGAACACCGCGGCGTCGACGAGCGGACGAGAAAAACTCGGTCGAAGATTGGCGATGAGCGGCGCCGCGACGATGGTGTTAACCGCGTCGATGGTGTCTCCTTATCGCGAAAACGACGCGTTCGCGGCTGAAGAGAGAGAAGACGAAGAACAACAAAAGGAGGAAGAGAAACCGCAACCGCCGCCGCCTCCGAAGAAGAAAAAATCTACTCGAGAACGCATCGAGGAGCTCGAAATGCTCGAAGAGCAACAGTTGGAGCGAGAGCAAGCGATTCAGGAGCAGAACAGGCAAATGGCGATGCAAGACAGCACCATCGACGGTTTGCAGAGACAGTTGGAGTTGAAGAACGAGCTGATCGCGCTGTTGAAACGAGAGCGAGACGAGGCGAAGGAGGAGGTGAAATTGGCGCAAGGGTTGTGCGCGCAGAGTGCGGCTATTTTTTGAACGATTGAGTAGTAGTGTTTTGTATTGTGTAACGTGCGTGCTCGCGTCGTCGTTGCTTGTAGCTTTGATTCGAGGATAGCTTTGCGCTTATTATTTTTTATCGCATATTCACGTCGTCGCGCATGTCACATTCTTTTTGTCTGTTCTTCCTCACAAAAAAGAGAGACTTTACTTTTCTCTCGTCTTCTTTCTCTGACGCACGCGCTCATCTCACTGATAACACGACCCACGTTTCTCTCCACAATGAGCTCGTCTGTTGACTCGACCATACGAGGCGAACAGGACGATCGAGAAGAGAAAGTGGTTAAACGAGACAAAGACGATACGAAGAGGGAAAAAAATATCGGAGAGGAACAAACAGAACAAGAACAAGAATCGGAAGCGCCTAAACTCGTGAAATACTTCGAGTCGGCGAGGAAATGTCTAGCGTCGATCGACGTCGAGAAGTATTTCGAGCAAAATCCGCCGCATCCGCCGGGTTCACCGCCGCGCGATCGAGGCGGAGAAGGCGCGATGACTACCGTGCACCCAGATTCGATAAAGAAGATTGAAAACGTGGTGACGTTGGAGGAGACGATGACGGTGAGGCAAGCTCTATCCACTTTGAAAAGATACGGCATATCGTCCGCGCCGGTGATAAACAGCAACCACGCGCTGTTTATTGGCTTTCAAGACGTTCGTGATTTCATGGTGTTGTTTTTCGAGAAGGCGTTCGTTTCGCATTTAACTCGCCGAGAAGTGTTGCAAAGAATGGAAGAATTGTTGAACGAGACGGTACGAGAAAGTCGCAGAGATTCACACCCTGACGACGACGCTAGGTTCGTGTATCGCGGGTCGAAGAAAACTCCACTGCTGGAAGTTGTCCGCGGCGGTTTTTTACAGCGCATCGACGTGCGCACACACGGCGAAGAGATTTGCGGCATCAAGCCGACGACGCACAGACAACGCTTTACGCGAGTACATCGCGTCGCGGTTTATTCGTTGCACTTTGACGCTTTGACGCGAGATGAAGCGATGACAATCGATGCAGTCATATCGCAAACTGATATTTTAGAATTTCTGCTCGATTATTACTCTGAAAAGGACGATGATCCGTTCAAGAGAATATCGGTTCAACAAGCATTTGTGGACGAGATCGAAAGAAAGGAGGATCTTCTCGCTTTACCGAGCTTTACGAAAGCCGTTGACATTTTTGCCGCTTTGACGAGACAAAATGTAAATTGTGTTGCCATTGTCGATGATAAAACTGGCATGTTGGTCGACTCGGTTGCCGCGAACGATTTCGCATATTTCATGGAAGAATTCGACGAAAATCTCGACCTGACGATCGTCGATTTCATGCGCAAAATCAGAACCGAGCACATTCAGCTTCAAAGCACAATGCCTCCCGCCGTCGGTGTACCGCAATACGAGTCAGACACGACGACGACCTCCGCAACGGACGAAGACCAAAAACAAAAGCTCCAAAAATTCATCGTCTCGAACAATGTCGGCAAACCGAATCTCCGCGCCGCCTTCCTCACTTCCTCCTTGCGAGAAGTAATGGAGCTCATGCGTCCTGCGAACGCGCTTCTAAAACACGCACATACATCATCCGAACGTCTCTCGGACGTGCACCACGTTTTCATCATCGAAGAAGAAACCGGGAAACCTTTGTTCGAGCTAACGCCCGGTTCCGTTCTCGAACTCGTCGCTTTGCCCGCTCGCGAGCGCGTGTTTTGGAGAGTCGAGCCGTGCGAGCTCCACTCGGTGTACCGGAACAGGAAAGTTGCTTTCTAACAGCATTCGGAAGGAGAGATGCAATCTGAAGAGAGATTTTAGAGTTGCGAATTGGACGCGCTTTCGCCTCTTCTTGTCTAAAATACACGTTATACATATTTCCATCATTCAAAAATCAAAGACGCATCACAACGAAACTCTTCAAAAAAAAAAGTAGATCGCGCTAACTATTCTGAATCATGAACCCCTTAATGCGCATGGGTATGCAAGCGCCGCAAACCGGCCCTCCGCCGGACACGCCGCAAGTGGACACCGCGGAGCAAGTGCAAATCAGCTCCTTGGCGTTGCTGAAGATGTTAAAACACGGTGCGTTTTTCTTCGTTGTTTATAGATTTCCACGCGAGAAGATTTTTCGTCTTTTCGGACACACGCGGGGAAAGTGTTTTCTGCTTTTCTTTTCTTTTGATGCCGACGACTGACTCGTGTGCTTTTTCTTGTACAGGTCGAGCGGGTGTTCCGATGGAAGTCATGGGTCTCATGCTCGGACAGTTCGTGGATGATTACACGGTAAAAGTCGTCGACGTGTTCGCGATGCCGCAGTCTGGTACCGGCGTTTCCGTTGAAGCCGTGGACCCGGTGTTTCAGACGAAAATGTTGGACATGCTGAAACAAACCGGCAGAGAAGAAATGGTCGTGGGTTGGTACCACTCGCACCCTGGGTTTGGGTGCTGGCTCTCTGGCGTCGATATTAACACGCAGCAAAGTTTTGAACAGTTAAATCCAAGGTTAGTCGCCGTCGTCATCGACCCGATTCAGTCGGTGAAAGGGAAAGTGGTCATCGACGCGTTTCGATTGATTAATCCGCAGACGATCATGTTAGGGCAAGAGCCGAGGCAAACGACGTCGAACTTGGGACATTTGAATAAACCTTCCATCGCAGCGTTGATTCACGGGTTGAATAGGCACTATTATTCCATCAATATTGGATATAGAAAGAACGAGTTAGAGGAGAAGATGTTGTTGAACTTGGACAAGCCGAGATGGAGCGACGGTTTGAAAGTTAGAAATTTTACCGAGCATAGGAAAGGGAACGAGAAGGTTGTGGGAGAAATGCGAGATTTAGCGGATAAGTACCAAAAAGCGGTGCAAGAAGAGGCGGAGTTGACGAAGAGAGAGATAGTGGTGAAAGCTGCGGGGAGAACTGACGCGAAGAAGAGATTGTCAGAAAACGCCAACGACCTGATGGCCAAAAACATCACGCAACAGCTGGGAGCGATGTTAGATACGGTGTGCTTTTAAAACTGGTTGCGCTGGAACGTTGTATTTTTTAGAATTAGTTCATTTACCGTACACATCATTAATGCGCCTCTTCTCCTACACCGTGTGTTGTTACAACTGCTGCTACTTTCTATTTTCACGCTCGCGTCTATTTCTCGATTCGCGTCTATTTCTATGAAACACCTAAACTTCCAGTCACGGAGCTTGCGGCTCGACAAACTTTTTCCCGACATCCGTCCAATCTGTGCTCAACACGGTCCCGTTTGACTCCACGAAACTCTTCATCATAGCCCGTCTCTGATCGTCGTCCGCGTCTTTATACAAATCTTGAAACATTTTGTTCAACCCGTCCTCACCGCCGTCCAAAGTTTCCAACTCCTCTTCCATCTCCTCTAAAAATTCCAGCCGCGACCATTTATCGACTGGTTTGAACGCAGCGTCGTTTGCACCGTTTTGCGCACTCACGCTCGCACTATCATTTGTCGTCTTCTCCGCGACGCGTGAAGAGGACTTATCCACGATCGATCCATGTCCGCTCGCTTCGTCTTTCTTCTCCCTTTCCATCTTCTTCTTCTTCTTCAGTTTGACTTCAATCTTCTTCTTCCCACACCTCACGCGGACAGACTCCGAATCCGTCCAAACTTCCTCTCTTAAATCGAACGCGAACACTTCCGCTTCTTTCTCTTCGTCCGACGTCGTCACTTTAATTTCAATCCTTTGCGTCTTTTGTCCCTCCTCTTCCTTCTTTTCAACGAACGAGCAAGAGACGCGCTTCTCCTCAATCGCATCCATGAAAATCTCAATCGTCGTCGCGTCGAGCGACGAGTACAGTTCCGTTTTCACCATCGCCTCTTTCTAGTCTCTGCTTCTTATAACGAAGCTTCGTTTTCTTCTTCTCGCTTTTCTTCTTCCACGACCGTATCCTCGATCAAACCGAGCGATCGAAGCAGCTTCGTTTTTGTTTGGCGCTTTTCGGTTTGACCATTTTCCCCACAACAAAAACTCCCATTTAGGGTTTTATGTGAATTTTCCAAGGGGGTGCCGTTCGAAACACACCACGCGCTCCAGATTGTGCAAAACAACGCGCACGCACCGCTTTAAAGAAGCGACACACACAAAAAATCTGACATAAGAAAATGAACCCAGAATAGTGCGTGATGGAATCGTTCTCTCTCTCTCTCTCTCTCTCTCTTCTCCTTTTTGTATCCGAGAAAGAGGGGAGATCGCGCGGCGCGAAGAGTTTTCTTTCTTTCTCTCTTTTTCCTCTGGGGGGAAATTATTCTTCTCCGCTTGAGGGGAATCTCAATGCAAAACGCACGCAAAAACTGACCGCTTGTTTTTTTCTCTCTCTCTTAACAGCGATTACTTGTTCAAGCTCTTGGTGCGTTCTGTTGTTCCTCTCTTTTTTTTCATCGCTCGGGGGTTTTCTTTTTAATCCTCTTCTCTTTTGTCGCGCTCTCTTCTGCGTCGCAAATCGAAAATGAGATCCGCGTCGGGTGTGTCTGTCCCCGGGGTGGTAAAGAGCGGGGATCTTTTGTTTTCTCTTTCTCTCTCTCTCTGTCGTGCAATAATTGTGCGCTCATCGGTGTGGTCTCTCATTCCTCAACACACACACAGTTAATCGGCGATTCCGGCGTCGGTAAGTCTTGTCTTCTCTTCCGTTTCGCGGACGACACGTACCAAGAGTCGTACATCAGCACCATTGGCGTGGACTTTAAAATCAGAACGGTCGAACTGGAAGGGAAAACGGTGAAATTACAAATTTGGGATACGGCTGGGCAAGAGCGGTTTCGAACGATCACGAGCTCGTATTATCGCGGGGCGCACGGGATTATCGTGGTGTACGATGTTACGGATCAGGAAAGTTTCAACAACGTGAAGACGTGGTTGAGCGAAATCGATAGGTACGCGAATGAAAACGTGAACAAACTTTTGGTCGGGAACAAATCAGATTTGACGAGTAAGAAAGTGGTGGATTACGCGACCGCGAAGGCGT